>Ga0126342_10015872_pt1 | contig 13162 bp, 14 predicted proteins | sample Cyp1metagenome_FD_92528 | JGI IMG/M metagenome (GOLD analysis project Ga0126342, IMG submission 92528) | Coral microbial communities from Lord Howe Island, Old Settlement Bay, Australia - Cyphastrea 1 metagenome | ecosystem: Host-associated > Invertebrates > Cnidaria > Coral ... | reverse complement strand
CTCTACACTATACACTCTACACTCCACACTTTACACTTTACACTCCACGCTTTCCACTTTACACTCCTCACTCCACACTTTACACTCCACACTTTACACTCCACACTCCACACTCTACACTTTGCACTTCACACTCCACACTCTATACTCCACACTTTACACTCCACACCCAACACTCTACACACCACACTCTACACTTTCCACTCCACACTCCACACTCTACACTCTACACTCCACACCCTACACTTTACACTCTACACTTTACACTCCACACTCTACACACCACACTCTACACTTTCCACTCCACACTCCACACTTTACACTCCTCACTTTACACTCCACACTCCTCACTCCACACTTTACACTCCTCACTTTACACTCCACACTCCACACTTTGCACTTTACACTCCTCACTCCACACTTTACACTCGTCACTTTACACTCTACCCTCCACACTCTACACTTTACACTCCATACTCCACACTCTACACTTTACACTCCTCACTCTACACTTTACACACTCTCACTCCCCACTCCACACTTTACACTCCACACTCCTTACTTCACACTCCACACTCCACACTCTACACCTTCCACTCCACACTGCAGACTGGTAACAAGGGAAACATGTACAAGACTGTTCAAATAAAATATTGCAGAAAGGTATTGTGTGTGACTGCGTTTTGACATCTGTACCATTAACATACGTGTGAGCATTCGGGTTCGTGGGCTTCATCTTGTTTCACTAAAATCTGAGAATCCCGGGGCCCAGGTTTATCTACCAGGTTTTGTGGCCCCCGGAAAATTTCGGCAAAAAGGCCATCGATCAAGAAGTCCGGCTACGATCTCCCGAACGAAGCTTCAAAGATCGCTTCGGAAGGCGCAGCAGTTTTGTGAGTCTGCGCCGGGCTTGGGGATGAAGATTGAAGAAACGGTGGTTGAAGTACAGTATTATGTGTTGATCATAAGAACAAACTATGATTCCCCAACAGTGGTGATTTTTCTCCCCAAATTGGTGTTTTATCATCCCCAATCCCCAAGCCAATTTTTGCGAAATGAAACCACAGAAGTTTCGGGGTCTCAACATCAAAAGAATGGCTTGGCCAACTGGCTGGTGAATATCGCTATGTTTTTTCATGGTGAGGGCCGGAGGCAGGGATGAAACTTGGCTTAAGGCCCAGTGGCCCAGTGGCCCAGTGTCATTGATAAACCATGGTTGGATCCGTTGGATGAGGATTCTTTGCCATTTTTTTTCGATTTTTTCTGGGTGTACTATGTGGAGATAGTTGATGGTGATATATGTTAGCATGCCAACAGTTATTGGTTGATTATGGTTGATTATGGTTGATTATTAGTTTTGGGGGTTCCGCTATCCTTTCTGTATATAGATGGATTCTCGCAATCTTTGAACTTGGGATTTCCACTTTGCAACCATTTATTTTCTGGGTGTAATAGCACCGGTGAAATGGAATATTAATACTGTACCTATTAATAACGTTAAATAACAACAAATAACATGATTACCTGGGTTAACACCATGGTGAAATACCTGTTTAACAACGTTAAACAACCCCATTTAGCCGCCCAAGTTTCCTATGAATACCAGGAGCGTGTCGATTTCAGGCGCACGGGCGATCGGGGAGGACGGGATCCAGGGCGATGTCTGGAGGGACAATCTGCAGTGTTTCCAGCACCAAACATGATGATCAACTAGACATCACTGGATTGGTTTAAGGGAAAATCTTAACCGGAAACCATGGTTTTTACCATCAAATATAGGGTTTTCCTGTAAATTTTCCCATGATCCAATTCTATGATAGACATAACTAGACATCACTAGACTAAACTGGCAAAACTCAAGCAAGTTTCAGGCAACACATGGGTAATGAAAAAAACCCGGCCAATTTGAAGATCTACAGAAGGCAATTGGTATCTCTACTGCCCATTTTGGTACTATGTTTGTTGGGTATAGAAATGTATAGAACCATTCATGCTTGGCTATATATGGCTACATGGCTTTGTCTGAAAATAGGGGTACCACCAAATTTGATAGTTAATCTCATGGTATTCTCATGGTATTTCCCGTTGAAATAGCTATTTGATGGGTATGCAGTACGCACCATTTTCAGACACACCCATATCCCCACGAATTCTTCCTTTGCTGGCCAGAAGATTCGCAATTATAGTTCTTCCCCGCTCACAATCTCCCAGTGTTTTGCTGATCACGTATCCCCATCTGTGGTTTTTGTTGAGGGCGCTTTTGCTATGGTTCGGGGGGAAACCAGTTGTGGTAGCCAACTAAAGTTGTAAATCCAAGGAAAAACCACATCTCATGTCAGCATCTCTGTTTAGACCTCAGCAACTTGGGGCGACTTTGGGATGATTATGTTGGATGTGTTTGAAAATCAGGTACACCCAAATCCTATGTTTAATCATATTATCATATATTATCCAGTAAAAGGTTGGGGTCAGACACACCCAAGTATCATACTCGGTGGCTTTACATCCCGTTTTATCCCATGATATCCTTTAATAATGATCCTTTATGTTTGTGGCATGTTCTTCTTTTTTTTCAATTCAATTCATGGATTTTATGCCACCTTTGAAAGTCCATGAGTTCACCAATATTAGTAATCAAGTTCACCATGGATCCTTGAACAGTGTTCATTTCATTAGTTTTCACCATGATTCCATGGTCGACACAGGTGATACAGTCGCCGTTCGGGCACCCAACTGGAGATATTTGGCCCATGGACGTGGACTGCCGAATTGTAAATGTGGGATTGGGGGTCCTGTCTATACTTTTGTAGATATTTTTTGACAGCAGTTTTCCATTTTGTGGATTATGTTTTTTTCTCATTGAGCTTTCCCATTGCCAAGTTAGATGAACCAGAGGAGGGTTGGTTTGCATTTCGCTGGTTTACCCATTAGATTCTTTGATCTAAAAAGATATATCAGTAGCCTTGGGCCATGACTCATAGCTTGGATAATAGCTTGGGGTCCCCTATTCAGAGAAGTCATGACATTCTACCAAACAGTAGGATGATAGGATGGTTGGGTGGATTGATACCCCAACTTTAGAGCTATATATTGCTATTATATATCGTTCAACATCACTATGTTGTTTCTTCAACCGCAATTTTGCTGGATTAAATCGCCAAGTGATAGCCATAGGAATTGAAGTAGCATTTTGATGGTTTTCTTCCACGTAGCTCACCATGGTTCATGTGGTAAACCAATCCGGAACCATCCCTTATATCACCATAAGCCTCCATTTGGTATATTTGGTTAGATGAATTTCTCAGCTATCAACATCCATTTATCTCGCGGATTTCCCAGCGGCCCGTCACGTTTGATGTCAATGATATATCTCCACTAAGCGGAATTCCCATTGATTGTCCCATCCCATTAGAATCCCATATTCATATTGTATCAGTATCATTAATCCATATTAATCCCATGAAGTAGATTCTAATCCCATTAGTGGTAATCCATATTAACCCAGTGTTATATGAATCCATTATTAACCCATGCTATATAATCCATATTAATCCATCTAATTATTGGGTTTGTTCCATTAATCATCAGTAACCCCATAGATCTTGTGGACCTCAGGGGTCTTGCGAAAAAGAAAAGGTGGGTGCCCCGGGTGACAACGATCGTGGGGACTTCAGTGGTGCGGCCTATGTCTTCCTTCGGAAGGCAGACACCTTCGAGGAACAGGCGCGGAGCCGGAGCCTCTTAATGAGGGATGCGTGAGTTGCACATAGGGCGAAAAAACATGGTACAAGATGGAGGTTTCCTAAGTCATGGGGGTACCCCGAAGTCATCCATTTTCTGGTCGGTGGTTTGGAACATGGCTTTGATTTTTCCATATATTGGGAATGTCATCATCCCAACTGACGAACTCAATCATTTTTCAGAGGGGTGGCTCAACCACCAACCAGACTGATTCATCTATCCATATCCCCATATGATTGATTAAATCCTCAACCATCAATGGTTATGATAGACATTGACCAACCACCAACCAGTTTTAGATTGGGATTTTCCATGAAATAAACCATCCATGTATGGAACCCCCCCATGTTTCACGTGGTCGCCGCCCATGGGATGGTAAATCCTCAGCCAGGCCAAACTCACAGCGGATGATGGCTTCAGAGACTCCTACTTTGGTCAGGATGTGCCTTGGTTTTCCGCATGTGGGCACTGGGAAAAATCCATGTTATTTTTTGTGAAAATCCAACGAAAATCAAAGTCATATGTTTGTTTGGTTGCAAGGGGGGTTCCTGTAGGGTTCGGAACCTCTTCCAGGATCGTCATGAGTTTTGGATATCTGAATTTGTTGAGGCATTCAACCCGAGGCGTTTTTACCCATGTTTGGCCTTTCAAGCGGTCAGATCAAAATGGTGTTTTCAGCCCTCGAAAACGGGACACATTCTTAGCGGATTCCAATTTGACCACAAGATACAAGTCAAATTACCCATTGCAACCTCACAGCTCTTCATTTAGCAGTACCAGCATGTTTTGGGTGAATACCAATTTGTGCGGCAATATTGAGGTTCTTGTAGGGCCACAACATCACTTCTTGAGAGGTGCTTGAATATAGGAATGGGACAACACAAAGTCATTGCATGAAAGAAAACAGGATTTTGGCTTACGTTTCACAACTTAGTGTGAAACATCACTCGGAAATAGTGATGCCTCCCCATTGCCATGACGCCCCCCAATAATAGATGCTTAATCAGCCCTCATAAATGTGCTTGCTGGTGATTGATAGCACCTCAATTATAAGGTCATCTGTTGGAGTGGCGTCTCCCATTAATGTTAGTAAACAAAACATGTAATAGCAATACATATATAATCATATATATAATTATGTATATATATTATAAACCATCTATATGCATTGATGGTTTATATATGTTTATATCACCTATGGTAAATTTAGGGATTCCGTGGATCCTATGGCTGGCTCCTCACCTGGGAAATCTAAGGTGAGTATCTTTGGGGATACCATCCTGGTGGGTGCTGATCGTGATAGTCTCAACGGCAAGAAGGTGCGGTTCCTGCGGGGCACCTCCGAAAGGTGAGAAAAATCCAAGTCATATCTATCAAAGACATCATGAGCATTCATTAGTATTGATAAATGAGAAATGTCATAATTACATGATAAATTCTGATAAATGATAAATGTCATAATTACATTCAAGTACATAGTGAATGGTGAATTATTGAACACACACTCACATTAAAATCAAAAGAACTTGTTTTGGGTAGGTCGGTTACCTTCGTTGGGGCAGGGGAGCCTACGAATCGGCTTCTTTTCCTCCTGGCTACCATTCATCTCCCAATAGGATCAGTGGCTTCACTCAGAATGTTATGGAGATGGTGAAGCGGAAAAGAACGGAAAAAGGAGCTTTTAATTTGGATGAATTTCTCAGGCGATTGGTTTGTTGGCAAAAACAATTTTAAAACACACGCTATTTGTATCTATATACCTTCAATTTCTACTGTCAGTCGGCGGGTGGACAACATAAAAAGATGCTGTCCGACATCCTCCAAACTCGTATACTCCTTGACGTTTCTCGCAATGGATATGATAAAGATTTGCCGATCTTGGTGGCATCAAAGACCCAAAGGTTTGAAGACCAACGGCACCTTGTTCTGATGGGAGAAAACATGGGGTTTCTCTGGGGGGAACGTCACTGTGGCAGATGGATCCATTCTATACTTCTTTTTTGTCTGCACGTCTCCAGGTCACAGTAGCGCCGCATGAATGAAACGGACATGAGGACCCCAGAAATTATAATTAGCCGTGGTTGCTTAAAAATATTCAACTCACAGGGTGCTATCAATCCTTGCTTGATATTGACACCAACTCCCACTGGAGAAAAAAACACAGACACCATGACACACATAGTCCTGTCTCTAGGTCCAGAATCCAGTGGTTTGCTGGTAGTTTATCATAAACTATATAAATTGTCCCGTTATGTAAAATGCAAGGTATATAACATGTTCAGACACACCAACACATCATAGTGTTGGTTATAGATATCCTGTATCCCATGATATTTCCCATGTTATTGGTCAAATACCCTATGCAAACTGTTTGCCACCCTCTTGTAAATCCAATATTGATTTGCCTAACTAGTACAAAAATTCCATATGATTTCCACTTGATTCCCCAGTGTTTCTTGGTTACTGTATATAAGTATAAGTATAAGTTGATCCCACGATGTGGCCTCCCCCAGATTTCAGTTGGTTTATTTATGTTTGCCTCATTAATTAGTTGGATATACATACATATATGATCATATATATATATATATATATATACACTTTCCATATCGATATAAGTCTTATATATATATATTCATACATACAGTATATATAATCATATATATATAAATATATGCATACACTTATATATACTCTATATCTCTTCCATAATTGTGGCCGAAATCCTTGGACTTGCGGTGTTTTTTTTGGTTCAGGACAGCGGCTCGGCCTACATCTTCCGCCGTGACATCGATGCGGCTTGGATCTGCGTACGGACGAATGGTGGTGACTTCTGGAAAAAGATGGACCAAAATGGTGAACTTATGGACCGTTTAACTTATGGATAATGGGATATCAATGGATATCTTTCATGGGATTACTTAATACATAACTTATGGGATATCAATGGATATCAATGGATATCTTATGGATATGAAAGGATTACTTATGGGTTATCCATCATCAAGGTTGAAATATGGTGCTTCAACCAAGGAATATCATAGTTGAATGGGTATAGACTGAGATATAACAGGGATATTATTTAATGGATGAATGAATATTGGATACATGTCACACATGTTGATGTGGAAAAGACATGGGAAACCCAAGAAAACATGATTTGAGATGCTTGTTTTCGCCATATCGATTTGTTGATTTCCGAGAGGTCCCAGGATTGCTTGAAGCAAGAACTTACGTGTTGTTTCTATTGATGCTAACCAGAAAGCCAGGAGGTTAGCCAAGCGGCTATGGTTACACCCATAGGCAATTGGTACAACCATAAGAGTGAACCTCTGAGTAGTTGACTCATGCAGCTTTCCCCAAGCCAGCTTTGAAGTTTTTAAGAGGTAACAATTGGATTTTGAGTCTGGTACTAAGAGGTTTGATGGGGGATAACGAATCCACCGACTGGCAATCCCGTTATCAACTAGCCGCACTAGCCAGTAGCTTTCGGGATGACAGATCTCATTGATGTGATGCTACGCATATCTACAGGGGCCCCAGTATCTCCTTTAAATCGAAGTCACTTCAAAGGATGGTCTCAGCATTAAAACATGAGGGCCTTAGATGATCTTAAATTGCAATGGGTTCAATCCATTCAAGCCAATATAATATTTGATAATATTGTTCGATATATGATATCTATATATGTCTATATATATTCTATATTTTGATTGTTTTTTTTTAATATTTTGATTTTTGTTGGGATGAACATCCATAAATCCCAGCCATTTTGGGGAAGGGGCTCGGCCCAAGTGGACCCATGTCAGGTATGGCAGCAAGAGGCAAAGCTTACGCCCAAGGCGCATCGAAAATCATCTAGAAATTGATATATATATATATAAATGGTGAATGATGGTGTTAAATCATCTACAAATCAAAATTGATATGCAGTAAATGCATATACAGTAAATGATGAATGTTCAATGTTCAATTGAGTACCGAAGGATATCTTAGAAATCTGTGGGGAACTGTTCAGATGCATAAAAACTAACGATCTTGATCACAGCTGTTGGGTTGAACAGGGAGAACGCAAAGTTAACGGGTTCAATGGGTATTGAGCATCGCGTGCCTTGATTGATTGATTAATAGCTGGATAAATTGATTGGATCGTTAGCTTTGAACATTCTTGGTGGATTGTTCATATCTACATATATCTACTGTATCTGCAGGGTGCAGCCAATGAAATAGGAATCCTTCGGCACATATGGGTGGGCTGATTGCTGTAATATTAGAAGGAAAGAACTAGTGTGTCTAGCTGATGGTTTCAAGTATTCTTTTTTGTTGCGAAATTGTATTCTATACAATAGAAATTGATTGAAATTGGATTATGATACCCAATGACAGTCGCATTTGTTTCAGCTGCGTGTCTCACCAGGATGCAGTGGACTTTGAGCGTTTCGGTGCCAGGTGATGGCGGGAACTGCGGGAACGGCTGCGAAGCTGGATAGATCCCTCTATCATACATATCTGGTTGGTGGTTTGGAACATTTTTTATTTTTCCATATATTGGGAACAATAATCCCATTTGACTAATATTTTTCAGAGGGGTTGAAACCACCAACCAGATATATACTTTTTGTTGAATGGGAGAGTCATCTATAAATCTATAAATATATTTGTTGATGGGAAAGTCATCTGAAAATGGAGTGTGTTTATGAACAAATCATAAATGGCGGGTTTGAATGGGAAAATCATCTATAAATAGAGGAGAAATCCTCTAATAAATGATGATTTCTATGGTGAATGGAGGTTTGAAGTTGGATGATTTTGCCCTTGGTGAATGGGGGGAGAGGTGAGCTGAACTATGGGTACCCATATTTTCAACAAAATCTCGGAGCTGTTTGGTCTGAATAGAGTTTCCCAACCACATGATAGTTGCACTGTAATCAGTGTTCAGTTTTTTATATATATATATATATTATGTTTAGCATCGTTATCATGATTACTGTAACTACTGTATTCCTGCTGTATGTTTATTATTTCTGTGTTATAGTTATGAAGCACCGTGACCGCAGCACCAGGATGTTGCATGGCGATTCCACAAAAAAAAGGCTCTCCAAACCGGGTAAAACTATAGGTCTCATGCTTAGACCATCAAGGCTGCGATAGCCTTGAGAAGTTGCGCAGTTGAGCCAGGGACCAAAGGAAGGTACTCAGGAAAAACAGTAAGAGACGTGCTTGCTGGTTGATCCCCTGCTGGTTCAGTATTCATCAATCTCATCCCAAAGAACCAAAGTGTGCTACAATCCAGAGGAATAACATCATGATATCCTATAGATATCTATAGATGGTATTGCCACAACCCAGCCAACTTACTTCCTAAACTTAATCCACAGTCAACGCAGAGGAATCCATGAGGCGATCCTCTCAGGGCAGCAGCTAAGGGCAGCAGTATCTTCTGTCCCTCATTTCAACTAGCACTGAAACTTTTCAATGCCATAAGTTGCCTAGCATAGTATAGAAGGTGTAGACATACCCTCATTGATCCAAATGTTCAGCTTCCAACTATATAGATCTATATAGGACAATCCTGCAACTAGCCACTGTCAATGAAAACCATCTAACAGTATTTGTTATAAATCCCCATGTTGATATATCTCAGATTCATTAAGTATATCAATATACATAGACATCCATGGCATCATGTCATATATATATATATCATTATATATCATTATAGTGTATATATATACACACATACAATTACATACAACATTTATATACCATGCACATTCATTATGATATAACTTTGGCTCCCACTTCTTACACCCGCCTTGGTGCCAGGGTCAGCATCATGGCAGATCGCGCAGTGGTGGTCGCTGCCGGCAACGCAGAGAAGAACGTCTCAGCGGCGCTGTACATCTTCCACCGCCACGAGAAGCGCGGATGGGTGCCTCGGTGCATGCAACGCTCATGGGCGAATTTTGGGTGGAAATCTACTTAGACCTAGACCCTCCGTTTGTCGAAATTTCTGGCTGTTTGACTCCTCTAATGGTAGTACTTCTAGCATTTTTGGGGGGGTCTGAGGGTCTAGGGATGTGGATGAATAGAGTGGGGGTTGATCGGATTGATCCAGGCAGGTATCTCAGATCGTGTCGTGTAGCGAAGCCTTGAGCATGAAATCTACCCATGATTTGAAGTAGGGCAAGGGTTGTCTGCTAAATTGAAGTTCCAGTGTAGACGAAGCCGAAAGGTAGTAGAACAGGATGGCAATTCGATTGTAGCTAGGTGCTTCGGCCGAGTTCGTAAGTGGATTAAAACTGCACAAAGAAAGCAGGCAAGTAGAGTTAGTCCAGTGATTTCACTGGGGTGAACGAATCCATTCACGATTGCTGGGGTGAACCACCAAGTATATTAGAAACACAACCCACCATTGATGCTGACATCAGATCTACCATGGAGAAGCTGCCAAACTCTGGTGCAGTCACACCGCTCTTAATACCCTCCGGTTTATTTATTGATGCTGTTACATAAGCCGTTTATAAAGTCTCTTACGCAGGTTGTCAACAACCCATGAATTGCTACTGACAACTGCTAGTTGGCTCATTTGTTTCTTGATGAAGTCACCTGTTTTTGTTTCTTGAACCCTGAATGTTTGGTTCCTAAATCCCTCCTTCAGGCAGTGTAGTTCCCCATTGATCATATTGATCCGGGCACGTCGGGCATTGCAGCGTCCCAAGGTCTGGATTAGTCCGATCATCAAAGAGATAATATATATATATATGATTATATATGTATATTATATTATGTATCCCATAAATTAGCTGCCATGATCATAAGGGTTTTAAGCATGTTTAAGCCACTTGCATTGTTTATTTTGTTTCCCGGAGTCTTCTTCAGACTTTCCCTTATTTGGTTGCATAATGAAAACCATAGAATCCCAACCCCCTAAGCTCAAATATATATATATGCCCTTTGGAACCCCTGGTTCAGTCTCGGATCTCTTCACATCTCTTCACTTTGGAGTCTCGTATTGTGCTTAATATCACGGAGATGAACAGGATCAGAAGCCACCCTTTTTTTTCATCCATGTTATTCCCCAGTTTTGCTTGTTCAACCGGAATGAACCAAAACCTACACATATTTTGGGGGAGGGTGAACACATCTACATACCAGCGATTGTGCAGAGTCCCAGGGTACCATGACCAGCAATAAAGCCATCAACGAGACCTCGCAGTTGAGGTCTTGAAACATCGACTACTGGCTCCAGAGGCGCTTGGTTTACATCTATCCACTCGAAATCAGTTGGCCGAACATGGCTGATTCATTGAACCACCAGAAAAATGGCGGAAGATTGGTCTAGGGTTCTCATATGACTAGTTTTTGTTTAAACAGGGGTTATATCACGTTATATCCTAATTTCTTGTATTAACAACCTCAACTGATAACTGCACCCGGTTTCGTGTGGTGAAATGCTCAGGTTTCGAACGCCAACTTCGGGTCCAGTCTCAGTCAGACCAACGACACCATCCTGATCGGGGCGCAAGAGGCGTTGCTGAGAGACGTCTTGGGAGACAACGGGGTCATGAATCACGAAGACAATATGTGATGCAAAAAAGGATATAAAAAAATATGTAAAAAAATACTGAAGTAGTTTGATTCAGGATAATATATCATTGATTATGTTTTACTGTAATATGATATATATTACAATATAGGTATGATATGGATTGATATGGCAAATCATAAAAGTTTCAAAATAAAACATAGGGAGTTCAGAATGATTTCTGCGGGTATATAGGGACATCTCTGGCTGCTGGATTTGTTGTATTTCGGTTCGCTTTCGACAGATTTTGCTTGGGTAAATGAAGGAATATGCCCATCAAATTTTGCTCATGAACGATCTTTGGTGATGGGAACGCATATATATATATACCCTCTGGTTATTTAACATAGCCATGGTATAGATGGCCCATAGAAATAGATGTTTTTGAATGATTTAAATCACCTACTAAAATGGTGATTCTCCAGTTCGCTACGTTAAATAACCAGATGGTATATATATATATATACATACACCATATCTGGGGGACATGCACCTCCAACTGAGGCCGAGAGGTTTTCACTGAAGTTGGTGTCATTGGAGCTATGGTTCAAAAACAAATGGTTGGTGGAAAATGTTGATGGTTGTTTTGAGATATAAGAAATAGTCAAAATGGTTCGAAAATGTCATGGTTCATTGATTGCATCCCTATTATTTGTTCGGGTTAGTTACGGTTAGTCTCCAGTTGCAATGGATCTCGATGCTCATTGATTTGCTCACATTTGTTTGACGATGATTTGATGATTTGGGCGCATGTCTTGGGTTCAAAAACGAAACCTCAGGAGGAGTTTGGTGATTTAGCAAAGGTCCGTTTTTTCATTTCATCAACATCAAATTCCGTCAATGTTGAGAAGGAGTTCAACATATTTAAACCTATCTGGATTCCCTTCAGAATGATCTCTGGGCCTTAGATCAGATCCCCCGAGATCGGCTCCAGGACAATGTCCGTGGTCCTGGTAGCGGTTCGGTGATCCTCTACACCTGGAACGGCAGCGCCTGGCACGGGGGCACAGCGCAGCCATGGGGGGCCATGGGGGGCCATGGGGCCATGCTAAAGGATGGCAAAGTTGGTGAGAACTGCAATGGTTGGGGCGTTGAATTCTGAATCATATCTAGACTTAGTGAGGGTTACAAAATGTGATAAACCAACTTGGAACTGGAAGGGACAACCACCTTAAAAATGATCTTGCATGATTGTTTGAATACTAGACATACTGGAATTGCTATGGGTCAAGGGGGTGGTACTCTGGTGAACACCAAAAATGGCTGGGATTACTACGGGGATGTTCGTTCATGTTCACTCCCCCCAATTGGGGCTCCTAAATGATCATTTTTGGGATAAAATGGGATGAACCATCATTCTGGGGTCAAAAATTGGAACATATAATTGGTACAGGTAGATTGGCTCAACCCTCGAACTGCTGCTGTTTCCTAAGTTATTTAGTTTTCGGCAACAGAATGCCTCAGGTTCTACTGATACAAAGAGAAGTCTACAAATCATGTGGGATGGCCACGTTGGATGCGACGATGCCAGCTCAACCGAGTTTGTTCCTCAATTTATATGCATATATAATATAGATAATCGTACATACATATGCCAATCCACATCATACATGCAACTGTATATAATATATATTGCATGTATCCAGATATATATATATATTACACATGTATCCATATATATATATAATCATATATATATACATATATATATAGTCATATATATATTATACAATATATATATAATATACAATATATACATATTATAATATAATATATATATATATATATTGTATAAAATATATAAATATATTAATATTATATATAATATATGAT
>Ga0126342_10015871_pt1 | contig 13162 bp, 16 predicted proteins | sample Cyp1metagenome_FD_92528 | JGI IMG/M metagenome (GOLD analysis project Ga0126342, IMG submission 92528) | Coral microbial communities from Lord Howe Island, Old Settlement Bay, Australia - Cyphastrea 1 metagenome | ecosystem: Host-associated > Invertebrates > Cnidaria > Coral ... | reverse complement strand
AGGGCCAACCAGAGCTTTCGCCCATCTTTGATGTGTGTACAAAACAGCCCGCTGTTTCACCTCAAGACTGGCCTCGCCGCACTGCTGCCGCCGTGCGCGAGTGCTCCAATCGTCCGCGCTATAATATGTTATGATATGTTATAATATGTTATGATATGTTATAATATGTTATGATATGTTATAATATAGTAATGGCCCAACTATAGATCTAACTAATAGTAATTGTAACATATTATTAACTATTGTGTACATTCATAGTATATGATATAATAATTGAGATGATATTAGCTATTAATGTGTGGTTTTTCTGGCGTGATGAACCGTGATTCCATAAATCATCTCCTCGACACTGGAGAACGGTATTTTTCAACCAGTGGGTCGAACGGGGCATGAGATTTGAGGATCATTGTGCAAAAACGACAAGTAAAGGTCATGAAGGAAAGCTTGCTGAATTTCGACGGATGATTAGATCAGATCCCAAAGCACAAACAGTCTGGTCGTCGAGGTGTTCCTCGAGGTGTTCAGTCTGTTTGGCGTTGAAAGGGCGAAACACATCGAACCGATCAATGAATATGCGATCAATCTTGAAGATCACACTGTTCTCATAGCATCTGGGGTCTGCAGGATATGCTGGGATTTTTGTTCTTTTCTCTTGACCCTTTGAGACCTTTGCCTGTCTCACACAGCTCCCATTGTTCAGTCGCTGTTTCGACGGGGCAACCTTACTTCGCGGCCAAGCGGTTTTGTCTTAGCTTCTGCTTCCACTGTTCCTTGGAAAAAATCACCTCCAAAGAATGAGATCAGCAATTCTACCAAGCACCAGATGAAGCAAAGCCAGTAACTGTTCATCCACTGTACATACTCTGAACTAAAAAAACAAGGTACACCTTTGGCCATCCCGACTTGCTGTCAATGGCAGTACCAAATTCTGCTGGCCATCTAAAACTTGACCACCAGACTCATTTGAACTCATTTGGGTTGAAATCTAAAGTCAATGGGAGGATGACTGGGGTTACATAGAAACCACCAGCTCAAGCCCTCAGATTCTCCGCACGTGAAATCACAGGATCTGCCACAATTCCCAGGTCAGGGCCAGGATGACCAACTGATGGATCCAAAGATAGGGTACATTTCCACCTGGCACGAGGAAACCCGGTGAAGAATGGGAAGTGCACCAACAAAAACAAGTAATCAATGGCCATGTCAGGATCCTAAAATGGAGGTACCTACCATATATAAGGCCTATATAAGGGCTTTTGAGCATCACTCTTTCTGGATCGTTTCAGTTCTTTGCCCTGTACCCCGGGTCACACCTCCCAGCTTGTTCAACTTCTGTAGGCTGAAGACCGCAGCCTTGGATCTACAACGAATCAATAGATATTAATTGGGTGTATCAAATAGAAGATCACAGCGTCATACTTTCGTGACTTAGTATGATCAACATAACAACTTAGTATGGAATCCCAGTGAAATCCGAGTTCTTATTCTATTACAGCCAATATTCACATAAAGTCAATAAAGTTCCCCCTCTATACGCCGAAAAATCACCATCAGCCCACCCCATATTGGGTCAAAATCATGGCATCTCAGGTGCTGCTCCAAGGCGCCAGGATCAACGTGACGCTCTGCAGAAACGCCACCACCTCCGGCGCGAAGGACACGCTCGGCAGCTTCGCCGCCACGTCCGTTTGGAGCCACGAGGCCGTGCTGACGAAGCCCAGCTGCGACACGAAGTAGGCGCCAGTGCGGGCCGCCACAGGGAGCACCTGGAGATGTTGGAAAAGCTATGGAAAATCACCATTTTGAATGGGAAAAGCCACTATTTCTATGGCCATTTTCAATAGCTATTTTGACATAACCAGAGGGTAGCCAAAAATCCATGGATTGTTCATGAACTACTTGGAACATGTTGGAAAATGCTGGATGAATGACTTTGGTTGAGGTCCAATTTGTCATATACACCAATTCAATATACAGTAAGCATATGTTATATCAAACATGGGGAAGTTGGGGATTTGAGCAACTTCGAATTGGAATTTATGTGTCCGAATGGGGATTGTATCTCAAACTTTTCAATATACGGAAAGTTGGTTGGAGCAGAAAATATTGAAATGGGGAGGTTGGGGATTTGAGCAACCAAAGACAAGGACCTACTCAAGACTGCTTTTGTGTTGCTAATATGAGTGTAAGGATGTACAATAGATTGGCACCTGTCCAGCTTCCACCAGACCCAGCTGTAGGTAATGTGCTAAAGAGGCCAACCAGGTTAGAGGTAAATAACCTCAGCTCGAGCCAAGCAAACACCAGGAAGCATCCAAAAAAAAGGAGCAGTTCTTGTAATATCTTGAAATATCTTGGGATCAAACTTTGCATGTTTATCTTTTTGGTTGTATATTTTTGGGATGATGATCTTAAATGGATGTTAAATGGTTTTGGCCCATGCCTAAGTTGCCACCAAAACAATGAAACCCTTCCAGATTGAGATGTGTTTTCCAGAAGGAACAAAGGAAAAAAACGGTTCAGAACTAAACTTTCTTTGCAATTATACCTGGAAGCTGTTGATTCTAGATGCACATTAATCAAAACGGCTCTTGACCCGAACCTCTCTTGACTCCACCGAACAAACCTCAGTCACTTAAATCATCTTCAAGTTGATTATGTTTTTTCGCCATGCTTTGTGACTCTTGAAAACTAAAAAACAAACTGAGTGGTGGTTTCAACTCATTATGACTCATCCCCAAACCATGTGTCAAATGAATTTTCGTTAATGTTATTTTGCAAAAGTACTAATATCATAAATTGACACCACCAGCACCAGCGACCATTTTTTCAGGTGGCTATAAGCCAGCTGCAAGAAGTCGTTGGGAGGTATACGATCCTGTGTGAATATAGTGCATAACTGTCTCATCAGTCGATCTGCTGCATACACCAACACTCCCGGAAAGAGCCTCGGTGCCGATGAAGCAAGGATTTTATCATGGATGGCATCAATTTTCCATCGATTCTGACGCAGATGAAGCATATGAAGCACATGATTTACTGTGGTGATATATTATGATATATATATATAAATATTATGAATTATTATGACATATTCTCATCCATTGAAATCCATTGAAATCGCTGAGTTGTTTTCGCAAATCCCAGTCCGAGTCGAATCTGGGTTTCAGATGGGTCCGGTCAACTACGGTCAACTGCCCAGACGCAGAGCCAGGCAGGCGATCAAGGCGTGGCTTTCGAAGTTTGCCAAGACGTTTGGCGACTGTCCGAACTGGAGAACCATATCCTGGAGCCCAGTGGTTTCCAGGTGGCGTTGAACATCCCGATTGATTTGTTGATCAAAAATACATCCTATATGAATTTCCAATAATTATATATATATAGAGAATTCTGTGCTGATATTGAATCCCATAATTTCTTTATTTCACTTATTTTCACTTTGAGTATCAATTAGCAGCCCACTTAACAAATCAACCATTAATGTAAAGTGGCTTGGAGCTTGGCCCACTGCCTCAGGCTTTTCCGGTCCTCTAAGTGGTGACAAAACACAGCTCCCAAAAGGAGGAAGAGCAACGCGAGCTCTGGAAAACTTGGATCATGTTGCGCGGCTGTCTTCGTGCCTACGGAGTTGTTTGCAAAGAAACCCCGGGCACAGGGCGGGGTTCGGCCCGGGTTCAATGTACACATACCCATAGGATCCATGTATGGTATATATGCTAACATTTGGGGTATATTGATGGTAAATGTTACCATATATGGCATTCATGGATCCTATGGGATATACTTTGTCACATGATCAAAATACTGCACGGATGGAATATGGGTATGGTATCCAAACACTGAAAAAATGATTGGTAATGCCCAAGAATATGACGTTATTATAGGTATTGGCCCATATAGATTCTAGGATTCAAGGGACACTTCCGACACTTTACGCCTTTACCAAAGGCTTCCCAACACATTGAGTCTATCACCCAATCAGAATCAACACTATTAACATCTCCCAAAACATACTGCACACATTCAGATTTGCTAGAACATAGTAGGTAAAACATGGTATAACATGGTATAACCATGACCCAGATCTATCCCATCCCACAAAATGAACTTCGCATGGTGGGCCCCAAGTCCGGCGAAGTCGCGTCCTGCCTGGAATCGGAAAGAGAAACGGAAAGCCGAAGTCTACGCCAGGCGCACGGAGGTTCAACTGCCTCGGGTTTCATGGTCAGTTCCATCAGGAGGATTTCTGGCTGGAACAGCCATGGAGGTTTCCGTTCAGCCATGGGGGTACCCCCAGTCATCCATTGATAGATGGGATAGATGATGGGATTTTCCATGAAAACCATCCATTCTTGTGGATATCCCCATTTATGGAAACCCCCAGTCATAGCACCCAACTGGGAATGATGGATCTCTCAACAACCCAACGGTAGCAACAAAAAAGCATCCACTGCTGCGGAAAAGTTCACCCAACAACTGGGATCTGAGCAACCAAAGATGGGATCCGCTTAACCAAACAAGTATGGGTGTGAAAACAGAAGCCGCGAACAAATCTATAGGTCCTTTATGGTCCTTTATGGTCCTTTATATTTCTTAGCACCCTGGTGAGGTCCACAAGTTCGACCAGGCTGCACATTACGATGGGGACAGGCTCGGAGGCATGTGAAGCAAAGCACGCAGTTCTTGTTGTCTTTCAGATTGGCGGGATGAGAATAGAGTGGACACCCATCCGTCTCTTGTCCTGCCAGGAGCCCTAGCAGGTGACCCAGTGGCGCTGGGTTTTTCTTCATCAGTCTTAGCCTCTGGTAATCAAACCTGGTCTCTTTGCAAAAAAACAGCACATTTCCATGGGATTTCCCGTCCTTCACCTTCAGCTGGTCCACCCTTATAGCAGTGGAAGGTGTTGCAGACCGCCTTGCATTGACCTTGGCCATCCCCAGGTCGTCACCATGGCTGTGGATGATGTGACCCCCATAATCGGAGGATTTCGCGAGGAGTTTCACCTCATGAAATATCGCTAGTCTTGAATAACCCAGATTCGCTCACCATGGTGCTGGAATATGCACACCTACAAAACTGGGTCATTTTTGGGGTAAATGTAGGTAAATATTCCAGCACCATGGTTCGCATCTGGGTAATATAATTATGGTCATGATGCCGATCAAAAATCAAAGATGGCCTGCTTTCCCGATGAACTGCCTTGGAAAATGGTCACAAATCACAGTTTGGTCCCATTAATGAACGGGTATGTCCAAAACATTCCAAAACTGGGGCATTCCCTGCCTGACCGCATACATCCTATTGGAAACCATTTATGTAAATATCGGTATAGGCCATAATATCCCCAAATATTCCCAAGTATGAGCCCTATCTATAAACAAGTACAACATCACAAGCTATCAATCTGGATAAATGCGGATAGTTGTCCATATATATAAAGTTACACGTCTAATATCATGTACAGTGACGTCGCGTTTTTTTAAAGTTGTGCTAACATTTATGCAGATCAGCTGGTTTTGGTGGCTCCATCCTGGCGAAACTACCAGGTGGCCATTCTGAGCACGGAGTTCCGTCACGGCCAACTTGGCATAGAGGCCGTTCATGCCACCAATGGGACACAGGTGGCGGCACCAAATGCGACGTTCGAAGAACCAGGATCCAACCATCGCACCAAGAGTGATCAACAGCAGCAAGCAAGAGGACAAGTAGGCCGTATCCTCCAGGCCCCCCCAAAAAAACATTGTAATTCTTGGATCGAAACATCGATCAAAATTGGGGGGGTTGCAAATATATCATGAATCGTGTTTATAAATATATAATTTTCACCTAGATCCAACCTAAAATTGCATCGTTGACAAGTGTTGCATTGATGTAAACACCATTTTAAGTGATGTTTAATCCACCCAAATGTGGAAATACACAGACTCAGGATTCTGTCGTCGGCCCCATCTCCCGTTTTTTTTAGTGGGTCATTTCACGCCATTCAACATGACCAATCGGCCTCGGAGGGATGTTAGGGGTATGCATAACTCCGTTTGGAAATGGATAGGGACTGGCCTCAATGCAGATAGCCTTCAGCCAGCACAGAACTATCAGCCAGACTCGGTTTTTTTTTTAAATCAGCATTCAGAAACATCAAAGGTTCCAGAGATATTGGATATACGTACATCTTAGATCATATTAGACATATGATGAAAAACAATTTGGAGACACCCATTATCTATATAATTATAATCTAATAGAATTCAAATATAATTTAATATAATCATATCATTGATAATGGGTGGATCTCGTTTTTTTGGATCCCCCAAATTTCAGGTGACCCTGTCCTCCAGCACCCATAGCTCCTGGCGCTGTGACAAACTCACAGATTTGGGGATCTTTACGATGGTGTTTGGGAATATGGATGGGATATCCTTGAATCTAAACTATAAATATCACTATATAATTATAATTTATAGTTTATATACTGGAATAAAGAAAAATATAATGGGATATATAAACGTAGAATCAGGAGCTTCCGGAACCGAACCGGAACGAAGAACGGGAACTGAAACATTGAAAATCAAACCGAACCGTTTGAGTAATAGGAAACGGTAGGAACCGGAACCGGTGCTTCAAACACGGAACCGAACAGAATTGACCATGGAACCGCAGTGTCCACATGAGTTTTCAAGGCAAAGTTGTGCATCCGAGATGACACAAAGAGACGAGCTTGCAAAGGAGGTGAGGACAAGGCGAAGAGGAAAAGGAACTGACACAAAATCTACAGACCCCCTGACAGATGAGAGAAGCATAAAAGATCATAAAAGATGAACACAAACTGCAAGGAAATCGAAGGACATGCAAGCACATGAAAAGAAAACGAAACAAAAAGGAGAGGAAATGGGGAAACCAAGCAAACTGAGGCTTCAATACATTTTTAAGGGAAACAAACAAACACAGGAAACCACGGAAAAACATATGAGTCCAATAAGTGATTTTTGACAACACCAAGCCCTGCCTTGCTCAAATGGAATCAGGGAATTTTCAGAAATTCTACTCATAACCAATAAACATGGTGAACTGGCCCTCAAGATCATACACAATTCGTCCAAATTGGATGGTTTGGGAATTTTGGAATACGCCAATCTTGAGAAACACCACATTTTTGCTGCTCAAATCGTCTCCTCCCACATGAGGATGCCGAAGAATAGTACGTACAAAAACCAAGCGCCATATTTTTCCACCGATTGAGGCCACTTCTGCATCACAGCACCGTCAGCTATACGCCAACGCTGCACGATCTCTCCGTAGATCATGAAAGGGCAAACTGCCTCAAGGTCTTGTCGATCACAAATTGCTGGTCTTTTGAGGATCTGAAACAATCCTTTTTTTGAGGGGTCACATGGGGTCACTAATTTTGAGCCATTCCTTCATCCTATGTCAATATTCCAAACAAGCCCCATCAAGCCCCTGTAGTTCATAATCTGACTGGGAGGGGATTCTGGATGCTATCTGGACGCTATCTGACCTATCTGTCTTTGACATCTGCAGTCCTGTTTTAGGGTTGGTTTCCTTGGTTTCCTCAGGATCCAACGCACCAAAAGCGCCCCAGCACTGGGTAGGTCAACAGGATGCCTGTCGGAACGGGGATGCGCGATGTTTTCATGGAAAGCTTCGGAGGTTTCCATAGTCATGGAGCTACCCCCAAAAACGCTGGATGGCTTACTGGAAAATCCGTAAAAACATGGATGGCTGGGTACCCTTCTGTTCGGAAACCTTCGCCTGGCCACCACCAGGCCCAGAAGATGTTGAGCCCAAAGTTGGCATCTCTGCTCTGTGGACCTTCGCTGTCTGGTGATCCCCGCAACATTGGAATGTGTTGATGGGTGTTATAAACATGTATAAACTGTATAAACCCTCGAAAATTGGAGCTTTATGGTATTGGGGCTCCCACATATACAATTCTATGGGAACATGGTGACCATGCCATTTTCTGTTCCCAATTTTGACCCGCGTCATGTACCAGCTTGCATCAGCTTGACCTGTCGGCAAGCTTATCAACCACTCTACTAACCTCATGACTTCTGGCGTGCGTTTGGCCACCCAAGAAATTCCCAAGTTTTTGCAGCCACCTGGATTTGTCAAAAAAATGATATACCACAAAAAATAATGTTCAATTGATCAAGATTGATCAAGTACAGTATGTTCATGACATGATGATCATCCAGTGAAATTGCAGGTACCCCGATATCCCCCATCTCTTTTCAAACCCACTTCCTGCCTATGAAAAGAAGAATGACCAGCGCTGCAAAGACGTATTTGGTGAAGCCGTGATTCAACCTCTCCAGCCAGTTGGACTGCAGAAACTTCCGCAGGCCCGGATAGACGTCCAGGAGGTTTACCTGGCTGTAACCGCAGAAACAGCCTGGCGACAAAGCCAGAAACAAACGATATGGTTCAGAACTTCAGTGATGTCCAAGTCTTGTATCAATCCCTGAAGAAAGTCAGGTGAACTTCAAAAAAATGGCAGGTGATTTAAGTGAGTTTTTTTGGGGCTTAAGTTTATAATCCTGTTTTTTTGTGAATGGCACCAGATCTGCCCTAACCCACCTTGAACGTGTCCAACTTGCTAGGGCTTTGCGCAGTCCAGAGCATTTCGGCGGTTAAGCTGCTCCCGTCCGACAGGTGGGCCCACGCATTGTCAATCAGGGAAAACAGCTCTTGTACGTTGTTGGGATAATCCTGATCAATTGAGGCGGGCACCGACATCGGCACTATAGATTTGCCCATGGTTTTTTGGGCCTTGTGAAGCAACAAAATTAAAACTAGGGATCACATCAACATCTTTTTTCAAACCAACAAGCAAAGGGCTTCAATGGTTTTGCAGGTAGCAAAGCTGAAGCTAATGGAACGAAATATACCTGACTGGGCCATTGATGCTGTGTGCAGAACTTGTGGATGGACGCATTCAGATAATTTTCAGATAAGGATACTATGAGGGTCAACAGGAATCACGAAAATGAACCGTCTGTGCAAACTCCCCACAGAAACTGGTTGAAATACAGTATATCACACAAGCTTCCAGCCTTTGTGTCCAAAAAAACCGCGTGACTCCCAAATCCCAACGCGCCCCGATGATCCCCGATGATCCCCGGTGGAATTCGTGGGAGACACATCCTACGAAAACCGCCAAGATTCGTAGGCTTGCAAGCGTTTCAAGGCCTCAGGCTCCACTCGTGGCACTTGCTTGCCATAGGTGCGGCTCAGGATTCCTTAGATTGGTGGATTCGGCAGCAAAATCGAACATAGTCCAAAAACACTTAGCCCATGAGAACATCGAAAAATATGAACACATCTGGGAAAAAAAACATATGGAAAATATGGATAAATATCTGGTTGGTGGTTTCAACCCCTCTGAAAAATATGAGTTCGTCAGCTGGGATGATGACATTCCCAACTGAATGGAACGTCATAAAATTCATGTTCCAAACCACCAACCAGATGATGTTAGAGTTGGTGTTGTTTGTAGGATGACTTTTTCTTTCGTGGCTTGGCATGTCTTGGCATGTCTTGGCAGTGTGTCAAAACCAATAGTACCCCTTCTGTTCACATCAAAATAGCTGGGTTAAAATGGATGTTCATCCCACTATAGTTTCTGGTATCTATAGGTATTGACCCATAGCCATATTCATGGAGTGTTCTGATTTTTCACCAGCCAAGATTCTCAGCTGGTATTTCACCATGCTTTCGATGTCCGCCCGTCGCACGCGGAGAGCAGGGACCTTGATCCGGACAGCCGCCTTGATGGAGCTCAGCTCCTCAAACTGGTCCTGGAAGCCGGGCTTCGGATAGCCATGGTTTCCCCAAAACAAATGGAGGTTTCTAGCTGGGAAAATCATCAATGGCCCATTTTCCATGGCTATGTTAAATAACCAGAGGGTATATCTTTACTTCAAGAAAAAAAAATATATATATATATAAAGTATTGAATGTATTGAGATAGTAGCTATTATAATACTTTCTCAATGCGCATTTTGGACCTTCTCCGGAAGAAATATGAAACCCATTGGAACCATTCATTGAGGAAAATGAGCTGAATCCCCGAAACAGTTCAAAAGCCGTCGTCCTCTGCAATCAAGATGATCTTCAACTTGCTCTTTCGGGTCTCCTGAAACTTCCTGGACCAATAGGTGCCGTTCTGGGCCAATTCCACCAAGGCTGGCAGGAGCTGCTTATTCAGTCGGTGGACGTTGTTGAAGATCAGCGTCCCTTCCTGGAGGTTTCTTAGCCAACATCAGACACTCGCAGCCTGTTATGTTTCCCCAAGAATTCATATGGACTTTTTTTGGGGGAATGCACATGACTTTTTACAAAAAAACAATCACATTAATATTAGTCCCCATGTTGAACACTAGTGAAATGTGGATCTGCATGGTAGTCACTAATATCCGTTTTTTTCGATTCCCAGGGGATCCATTTTGGGTGGATATCTATTCAGACAGGCAGACTGCTTCAATGTGGCCTTTATTCGCCAATACACTGACATAGGTATTGAAAAGCCACCATTTCTATAGATATATAATTTCCTAGAAAGCTTAGAGAACCAGTTGATTTCCACAGTAAAACCACTATAGTTCAATGATTCATGACCACACAGTCGACCCTTCGAGGTTTCGACCGCCTGAATGACACCATCCTGAAAGCCTGAAAATCTCCAAACCAAAACATTTGAATGTCCTGATTGTTCTCATGGCAAACCATCATAAATCATCAACCAGTCTATGATTGTAATTCAATCAAATGCTGATTTACCATTGACATCCATTGATCACGTGTACAGTGTTTACCGTTGAACAATCATCATGATTCACCATGATTCACACATGTGGGGATGATTCCCAAGACTCACAATGATTCACCATGATTCACCCTAAAAGTCAGCTGCTCTTGGGCAAATGATCCCGCTTCGAGATCATCCGTGATCAGAAAACCACGGTGATGCCGGTAGTTTCACATAGCTATGCACACGGATAAACCATGATAAACCATCTATATCATCTATCAATTGATGCAGGAGTTCTTCCATATCTTCCATCCACTGTAGCTATGGAAAATGCACCATTGTTTCATAGGTAAATTCTCGAAGCGTTTCATGATCCTCCAACGCCCGCCTTGTCCAAATCCAACAGTCCATCGACCTTCGGCCGCCCGAAGATCCGGACCCCGAGGCTGGACACCGTGCCAGAGTCCACGAAGAGCAACTGACCCTTTCGCCGGTGAAAGTGGATGAGAAAGGCCAACATGTCCTGCAACCCAAGTGATCACTTAGAGAAAAGTGGTTTATCGTAAGCTTCAAAAGATAGAGTTTAGGCATTCATCACTATTTAAGAGTGAGGTGGTACTTTTCTATCTTTTTGGGGGTTCACATATAATTACTATGATGTGTTCATTATCGATTGGTTCATCCATTACAAAGTGATATTTGCGGTGCTTGTGAGTTAATACAACTCCAAACCAAGCCCAACGATAAAAGGATCATCAGCCGGTATACCCTCTGGTGAACTAACATAGCAATGGAAAATGGCCATTTATAGTGGATTTTCCCATAAAAAATTGTGATTTTCCATAGCTATGTTAAATTACCAGAGGGTATATCCAGGGAGAAGAAACAGCTGCCATCAGCCCCGCCCCGGTGTCCTTCTTGGTTCCTGGTTCACCAAAGATGATGACACTCCGAGCGTCCTTGGAGCAACTGATCAGCTGCTTCCGCAAGGATCTGGCATAGACACTGCCGCCCAAAACCCCACGGAGGGGCAAGGTCTGAGCAGTACCTCAGGGTCGGTGGCTCGGTTGAATGGATTTTTGCCAAAAAAATCCACTGGGACTTATGTATGACACTGGACACTGGACACTGCTGGCAAGATATTTTTTTGTGAATCAAAAATAAAGATTTGAGCAACAAGCATGTGGATTCATGTCATGAAATGCATCCCTGAAAATCGTGACTGGAGAAGGAACTTGACTGCACAGCTGGATCGTCTTCTGTTGATTGAATGCCAGCCAGTTTCTAATGGCTCAGGTCACCCTGCTACGCCCAAAAAGTTCACATCAAGTAGCGTTCTGGATCTTCATCCCCCACATTCGCATGGTAATTCTCATAGCGATATGGGCTCATATTATACCAATATCATCCAAAACCTGCGTCCATACTGAGTAAAATCATGCTCTTGATGACTAGATTCCACTAGATCCCAATCTATGGTGATTTCATCCCCATTCCTGATGGTAAACAAACATAACAATTGACACCATTTTGCCCGGCCCCCAGGCCTATGCTGTAGTCTGCCAGAATCCTCTCACCAAGACGGTCGATGTTCACTTTCTTCACATCGCCTGGACCACTAGGGGGTCCTTGTGACTTCAACACCGGCTGCTCCGTTTCGAAACCTCAAGGGGACGTGGTGAGCTTGCGCTATGGAAGGAACCTCACCTGGTGATCATAGGTTTGTCTCAAAAGATGCCATTGAATAGAAAAAAAACATGTATAAAACCATTGGGTTATCTTCAGGATCCTGAAGGTCTTTTAACCCATCTGAATGTCCCAACCCCCGAGTTTTCCGGACCTGTTTCATCTACGACCGCCTCTGAAAGCGTTGCCCTCAAAGAACGCTTCGCGTGCTTCGCGTCAGGCGGCGCGACTTTGAATTTTGAAGGCACAAATGCTGTGAAAGTCTGACTGAAGGCAAAAGCGACCAGTCTGACCATGAAAGCGATGAAAGCCAGCAGGAGCAGTCGACCAACACGGAGGCGTGTTCTGAATCTGCCATCCCGATGGTCCCGACGGCACGTCATGGCGGTCATGTGTTTCAAACGTGTTTGAGGTGACCATGAAAGTATCAGGTGGGTTTATAAGATTTATAAAGACTTGTATTCTCTAACATCATCCATTGTTGATTTCGGGTGAAATAAAAGTCATGAGGCCCACATCATGTCATGATATATTGATATACTATATATGTATTATATATGTATATTGTGCAAATAGAGCTTGAGCATACCCCTTACTTGTTCCCTAGGATGCTTTACGAAGCATTTTATAGAGAAAATTGGTTATAAAATGGTCCTCCGTCAGCCAACATCCAGACAGCAAGTGGGAACCCTCTATGAAATGACCTCT
>Ga0126342_10015870_pt1 | contig 13162 bp, 11 predicted proteins | sample Cyp1metagenome_FD_92528 | JGI IMG/M metagenome (GOLD analysis project Ga0126342, IMG submission 92528) | Coral microbial communities from Lord Howe Island, Old Settlement Bay, Australia - Cyphastrea 1 metagenome | ecosystem: Host-associated > Invertebrates > Cnidaria > Coral ... | reverse complement strand
TATATATATATATATATATATACACATATATATATATATACACATACATATATATATATATATATATATACATATATATATACATATATATATACATATGTATATATATATATATGTATATGTATATATATATATTGTTTATGGTACCCCCCCAAAGATCTACCATCTTTGCATGTCGTATGCAATAAGAGAGGACAGCATAAGCAATTTGAAGAGGGTTCAGTTGGCAGTAATGCTGCTTACAGGTTGCAATTTGCCTTGAAGACAAGATATTCCTCTCAATAAGAAGCAGTTTCTTTGCACCAAAACTATAATGTGTGGAAGGATGCAATACATCCTTTGATGAAGTTCAGCCCTCTCATTCTTCTTGTATGACATGCTTTTTATTGTTGATGAAATAGAGGTAACAGAGTAAGAATGATGTTTTGATCAATCATATTCAATATACAATGAATATACCTTTACTATACGTAGCTTCTATATACCCTCACCATATCATTCTAATGACTATGAAAATATCTTGAACATACCTTTGATAAGTCTTTTTAATACTACTTGTAAATATAATACACCCTCAATATACCTTTCATATGCCATGTAACATACCTTTAATATACCCTTAAATACATTTTTATTGGTCATGTCATGTTCTTGAATCTAATACAACTTTGGGATACCTCTCAAGTACCTTTGGTTTACCTTCTAAATGCCATCTAATACGCCTGTAATATACCTTTATACAGTTTAGTATATGTTTGGTATACCATCTGATATACCTAGAATCTATCTTTGATATACCATGCACTTGACCTTGAAAAACATGGTATTCCTTGAAGATTCCTTCTATATAATATATATATATACACCTTCAATATACTTTTTAATCTACATTTAGTATATATACCATTTTAGCACAACATGAGAATACCTTTAATATGTTGTTAATATACGTTTAATACCTTTAATACATTTAATACCTTTAATACCTTTAAGATATTTTAAAAGTATTCCTTTTGAAATACTTTCGAATTTGACATACCATTTCATTTACCAGCCTTTAGTATATCCGTTAATATACCATTAATATACTTTTTGCTTTTCAATATAGCTTCAATATACCATTTTATTGACCGTGAAAACATGTTTATTGTTAATATACCTTTAATATACAATTGAAAACCATCTAATACACCTTGAGAAATACCATTTATATAATATACCTTCAGTATACCGTTTCATATAACATTCCAATACCTTGAATATAGCTTTTATTCTTATTTAAATATACCTGTACAAAAACCTTCAGCACATTGCACATATACAACCAAGACCTGTTTCTTTCAATCAAATCAATGGGTTCACCCCCTCGTAAAGGAAGCAAGCTGCCTATGCACCAAGACTTTCTTTAAGAAATACCGTAATCGTTTCAAGTGGATAGAAAAGCTCAAAGGATTCCATGCTGAAATAATGCTGTCCCCCTTCCACAGATTCCTTTACCTCTTTAAGAGAACTTCTAATATTCCTTTCAAAGAAGTGCTGCACTCTTTTATTTTAGGGGACTGTGCAAAATAATGCCACGTTATGTAAGGAATGTCATCTTTGAAAAAATATGGCTTCGCAAGGCATATATTGGAGGATTTTGCTTTGAAAAAAACTTCATAGTTCATGCGCTGAAAGTTGTTTGCTTAAAATTTTGAAGTCTTGGCTGTGTTGTATGTTTTCCCATGGTTTAAAGTAAACTTCTGGGTGGCGAACCAATCTGCACATTATATGCCGGAAACTTTGCAAACTTGCAAAGTTTCCTGGATTCGAGATTCAAGATTCAAGATTCTGCAAAAAGTTTTTCTCAGAACCTTGATTTTTGAATCCCAAAAACTTTGCAAATTTTGCAAAGTCTCTTGGGTACAAGATTCCAGATTCAAGATTTATCTTCATTAAACTATATTAACCCCCCGATCTTAGAAGACTAACCATTGTATGTAATGGCAACCCTCTGATAAATCGTTGATATGTGGCAACCCCCAGTAAGCTCGAAAAGGTAGATCTTTAGGGGGCTAGCATATATATTATGACTATTCTTATTATTTGTCTTCTTCTTCTTCTTATTCTTATATATATATATGTGTGTTTTATTATATATTATTATATATATATACATCAGATATTTGATATATTATCATATATATATGTATACATGCATATATATCATACATATAAATAATATTTATTTGATATGGTATAATATGATTTAATATCATATCATTAAATATAATGAAATATAATATAATACAATATATTTAATTTAATACAATATACTATAATATAATACAATATAACATAATGCAATATAATATAATATAATATAATACAAAATAGTAGAATACAATACAATATAATATAATGCAATTAATATAATATAATACAATTTAATATAATGCAATAGATTATAATATAATTTGATATGATATAATGTTATATGATAGAATTTAATTTGATATAATATAATGCAATATATTAAAGTATCATTTTATATGATATAAGTTAATATGATATAATATAATGCAATATTTTGTAGTATAAGTTTATATGATATAATTTAACATGATATAATATTATACAATATAGTTTAATATAAGTTTATACAATATATTACAATATATTTTTATATTATATAATTAAAAATCATACAATACAACATAATATAATGACAAAAAGGATCCAAGGATTCATCAACATTCATCAACCGGCAGGAGCTGATGGGCATCCGGAAGGAGCTCCTCGAGTTGTGCACTGAAACGGCACAGAAATTCCTGGTGAGCGACGCCGACACGACCGTGGCATTGGGATAACTCAATTGTCTCAATGATGAATGGACTACCATGATTATATATGATTATATATGATTATATATGATTATATATGATTATATATGATTATATATGATCATATATGATTACATATGATTATACATGATTATATTTGATTATATATGATTAAAATGAAGTGACTCAATTGTCTCAACGGTGATGGTTTTGACATCTTGTGATTTTGCCTGATGTTCTGACGCTTTTGCCTTCGGCCTGTTGCTGCCTCTGTGGTTTGGTTGAAAGCCAGTGGTCGAGCTGCTGTCCCGAACGACACGGGTGAAGCATTAGTTTTGCTCGATTACGGCATATATCATGGCTGAATTAATTATGTAACATTAGGGGTATATTGATGGTAAATGTTACCATATATAGCATACATGGATCCTATGGGTTATGTTTGAATTTGTTTGAATCGCAAAGGTGCGTGTCCACAATGTGCTATTTTCAAGGGCCGATTCGAACTTTGACAGAGAAATTGTTTTTTGTTTGGTTTTTGGTCGTTGGCAGGTCCAGGGCAAGTATGACCTTGCTGTACCGGGAGCATTACAAAGTATGGGGCACCCAGTGGCTTCAGACACCGGGACGATGTTGGGAAGTTCGTTGGTGTTGCGTTTGGTGTGGTATGATCCTGGAGTCTGCAAGATGGTGCAGTGCAGGTGTGAGGTCAAACATGTTTGACTTGGCATTTTGGTCACGTTTTGCTTGTGAAAAGCCGATGATGTCATGATGTGATCAACCACAAGCCACAGCATGGCTACTTTTGCAGCTGATATTTCTTCGTGGTTCGTTGCTTTCAGTCTGACTTCTATGCAACTTGAAAGTTCTTCACTGAATTCCATTCTGGGCATGATCGGAGCTAAATTCTATGGGCAAAGACAGGCAGCATAGATTTGGCATCCTTTGCTATAAAGTGGTGTCTGGCAATTTCATCCATCATCCAAAGACATTCCGTCTGCGCGCGGCATGACAGGCTTAAAGTTCGCCATCGACGTCTTTGGGGCGGAAGCACCCGAGTTGGTACCGTCGTACTTGCTGCTGGCAGAGGTCCGGACTCCAAGGACACGCTCTTTGGACACACTTTTTGAACGACACACTTTTTGAACGACAAATGAGGACTTTGACAGAGTCACCTTGGGCAAATTGCCAAGATGCATCAAGATACCCATGACAGATCCATGGAGCACCATTTTTCTAGCAGCACCGTTAGGATCCGTCATGGGATATATCAAGATCACCAAATCCAAAAAAGATAGAACTAACATAAACTAACTAGTCTTGCTTGAAATTCCATGAAGTTCCGGAACTCTTTAAGTGACGTTTTGTATTAACAGCGGCTGGTTGCCTTTTTCGTTTTTCGGAATCGCAAGCCCAAGGCCAACCTGGGACTCAGGCGCCTGAAGATTGCTGAGGAGTTCCTTTCCTTGGCCAATTGGAACATCCTGAAGCACCCACAGGTGGAACACGGTGGAACTTCCGGGCAGATTTTAGGAACCATCAACAATAGGGACTTAATATGGGTTAATGGTACTTAATATATCTTAATATGGACTTAATAGATCTATATATCTGCTTGGTGCTTTTGGAACTTTTTTTTTTTATTATTTTTTTCCATTCAGTTGGGAATGTCATAATCTCAACTGACTCATTTTTGTTTGATATTTTTTGGATTTGGTGATGATCTTGATATATCCAATGACGGATCCTAACGGTGCTGCTATATATGGTGCTCCATGGATCCCATCAAAAAAACCCAGTCATGTTAGCATGAATATACCAGCACCAGCCGGATCCGTCATGGGTATTGGGACTGTCACAATCCCCACTGACGAACTCATATTTTTCAGAGGGGTAGGGGTGGCGAAAAACCACCAAGTGCCAGTCCATTTTTGTACTTCATCCCGTTCCATCCGATGACTCAGAGAGACTTCATGATATACCATATATCATACCATATTATATGGGTTTTTCTGAAAATGTTGTGTAGCCCTAAACCCAATGGTTTTGCTGATCATTATCCCTATGAAATGGCTATTTGTTTGGGAATATACCCTATTTTCAGACAAACCCATATATATAATGTATGTATAATAAATGTACCATATATATATATATATATATTACAATATATTACCACATATTACCATTAATGGATATAGGATTGGTGGTAAGTTTTTGTTGACCCCAAGCATATGCGAGAATCGCGAGAATTGAGGAAGAGTCAGTTGAGATTGACCATGGGCCATATCAGCAAGGCCCCGATGGTTGCCTCATTCTTGCCTTGTTGGCTCCCGCTATCCTTGGGCTCAATCACGACATAAACATATATTCATGGAGGTTTCCTAAAATATGGGTACTCCATGGTACTCCCAAATCATCCCTTTTCATCGGATTTTCCATGATTTTCCATCATAAATTGGGGTAACCATGGTTTTTGTTACCCATTTCGGAGCTCACCCCGCCCTACCGACGACATGTCACTTTTTGGGTGGCGAAATCGGCCAATGTTCAGCGTCCAGGCGAGCAACTCGATGATGTCCAATTTGCAGCGGAACTTTGGGCGACTCTATGCGGCTCAGCAGCGCTACAACGAGGCGCGAATGTAACCGGGACTGTTTCAGATCTGAAAAGATCTGTTGCATGCGCTGCGTGGGATGCGTGGGATGCGACCGGTTCAATCACAGGGGATGATCAAAGGACAGGCTGATCGCAGTCATTTCTCGCAGGGACCTGTGAATTAGTCTGAGATTCTGAGATGTTCTTTGACGTTTGTTGTGCTCGAAATCAGGGATGCAGATTGTCCACGAGTGTGAGTCATGTTCAAAGAAATCATCTAGATTTTAGCTGTGACTTGGCAAAGTGGCTTTGTTGATTTTGTTGCAGGCTTTGCAAGCCTTTGCCACTGTCTCCCATGGCATGTTTCCTCGACCAGCCATGCTGCGATCTGAAGGTTTCCAAGTCATCAGGGGTACCCCCAGTCATAATCCAAGGCAATTTATGGCAATTCGAGTATTGAAACCTATGGTTAAAATGGGATCCCCCATTTTAACAAACCCCCAAATTTGATTGCATGAAATTGCATGAATGCCAGGACATCTACTTCTCTTCCCTCGAGTTTGGTCCAGAGAACATTCGCTCTGCTCCGTCATATTTTCACATGGGCCGGGTGTTTCAAAGTGCGGTACCTCAGGAAAAAAGTGGAAGGGAAACCAGGATTATAGTAGTATAGCACTTACCGACTTGCAGATATGTGTCTATATATATAATGCATTAATATATAATATAATTTGATTATAGACGATTATATATATAAGCTATATATATATATAGATGCGTGTCCGTATATATTATATATATATAGTAGCAGGAATAAACACATATATATATATATATATATATATACATACATACATACATACATGCATGCATGCATGCATACATAGTATGTGTGTCTAGATATATAGTGACGGTAATCTTGGCTCCCGGGGCCATGAGGTCATCAGAAGGCAGAACGTGCTGTGGCGTTCTACACCAAGGTCGCTCTTCAAAATGGGGGGGGTTCCTAAAACATGGATGATTTCCAATTGCTGGATGGTTGATTTCATGGAAAATCCATCAAACATATGGATGATGACTGGGAAAAACCCGCCATGTCTTTAGGAAACCTCCATTAAAACATGAATTTGGAGCAGCTTCCCAACTGGTTGGTGAGAGTCTGACCATCTACGTCATCTTCGCTGCAGGTGGTTGATGTCTATGGGAAATTCTTGCAGTCCTGGATGCGTTTGCATGCCCAGGGTAGCAAGTGGGAGCATTGTGCCCAACATTATTGCTGGTTGGTGGTTTGGAACATTGTTTATTTTTTTATTCCCAACTGACTACAGTAATTTTTCAGAGGGGTTGAAACCACCAACCAGATTGGGGGGAATCAAAGAAGGTATTGGTCGAATTTCAAGGTATCTAAACACGCCTCCACAGTACAGATCATGATTCAAGATATTCAAGGTATCGAGTCCGTGTATGTCCGTTGGCGATATCCTTGAGCAGCATAGTCACACTTGTGTCCAGCAGAATGTGGCTGCGGTGGTTGGTTGAGGGTTTGAATATATATATATATATACATAATATATATATATGTATATGTATTTATATATATACACATTTTTTATATATACATATTATATATATATATATTATTGATGTATACTGCATTCTCTTGCTCTTGAAGTGAAAGTTTCGCAGGAACATCCCAAGTCCATCCTTCATAATTCAATGCCAGTTTAAAGGTGACCCCAGTGACCCCGGTGCTGTTCCGTTGTCGTGGCGAGGTTCCAAAACTGGAGAGCCCACTGAAATCACCTCCGTTGAAGCGGAAGAAGCGGTTGAAATCGTGACTCGATGTCCCACCGGACCCCGAAAGTGGTTGGATTTCTTGAAGCCTGGAAGTTGAATGATAACCATATTTGCGAAGCATGGTGCTGGAATATGCCAACATGACTGCCCTTGTCCAAAACCACCCAGTTTTGTAGGTAAATATACCAGCACCATGGTTCGCATATGGGATTGTAAGTCCCTGGTTGAGCCCCTGGTTGAAGAAAACTCAAAAAACAAATGGCTAAAGCCGATCTCTATGAACCAGGTCGCTGTACATCAGAACCGACTCAGAACCAAAGATTCAACATGCATGATTTAACCGCAAAAAAAGGGATTGGTCTTCTACAAAAATCACAATCCTCAAGCTATTCAGTACCATTCACTATCCAAGAGGACTGCTGAGTGTTTGCTTACATTTAGCATCGTTGCCAGCCGTTTCTCTTACTTACTTGTATAGTTGTAAGGATTTATGCCTGCACGAAGCAACCATTTGATGCAGATTGCTATAGACTGCTACTCCTATTTGCCGTCTCAATCACTCCAAGTCCTAAGCAACCCATCTATCGAGAAAGATGCTGGCGGGCAGAAAGGTTGTCTCCACAGATGGATTTCTGTACCTATTATGACTTGGAAATCACCAGCCAATCTTTGTGCACCATGACGTTCCTGCCTCTTAAGTCTGGACTTACGCTCTGAAAATTAGGTCTTCATGTTTATCATTTTTCTCATTTTTCAGGATGTCACACTGGAAAGTGGCCAACTCTATGGTTTCCTATGGTTTTCCCATGGTTTTCCCATGGTTTTCCCATGGTTTTCCCATGGTTTTCCCATGGTTTTCCCATGGTTTTCCCATGGTTTTCCCATGGGACGATGCCCAGATGAAGCACATCGCCGAGTATCACGAGAGGCGTCTGGAGGCGGAGCCCGGGTTCCCAGAGTTACACCCGGGCTCCCATAAGTTGTCCATGTTTCAGATCATGTGAAGTACAGAATTATTATATATTATTATCCTATAGATAAAGATATTATGGATGATCTTCAAACAGCAATAGATGGAGATATCAGAGATCCATTATGATCCATGTGAAGTACAGTTTATGTACAGTATAGATAAAGATATATGGATGTGAAGTATTTATTATTATTTACAGATCCATTATGATCCATGTGAAGTACAGTATTATGATTATCCTATAGGTAAAGATATTATGGATGATCTTGAAACAGCAATAGATGGAGATATCCTATAGATATCCTATAGATATAAATAAAGACAAATATACATCATGTTTATAATTTATAGATAGATACAGATAAAGATGAGAAAGTCATGCCTTTGTAGCTTCGGAGTTGATAAGACAGCCTGTTGATTATCATCCACTGTGTTCATTTGGTTCATTTCGGCAATAAGTTAAGGAGAAAGGCTGCTGATCACTTCACACTCCCCAGATCAGCATCCATTTGCATCTCATGCATATGAGAGAATGGAATAAAACCTCGAGGAAGTAGAGTTGATCCACATCACATTGGGTCCCATTAAGACATCCCATGATCTCCCACTAAAAAAAACATGATATCCCATGAAGCTAAAAGGCTTTATCCCAATGATATTCCAATGATTATCCTGATCATCCCTGTCTCAAAGTGGCCAAGGAATCAGACCTTTGATATGCCGGAGATCAACAAGGTGCGGGATCCAAAGTCCCAGAAGTTACCCGGCCTGGTAAACGTTTACAAAAAACGATGGAAAATCACCATGCTCTGAATGGGTATAAAAAAACGAAGAAAATCACCATGTTCAATAGCTATTTTGACAGAACCAGAGGCTACGAAATCTAGCATCAGCTAGCTGAAGTTGCTCTTGCTAGAAGGAACAAATTTCAGGCACTGAAATCACGAAGCGCCGTGGTAAAACCAGTGGTAAAACCGTCAGTTCCGTCCCTTCCGTCGCGTTTGAACGGTGGGTCTTGTAATCGGAGGGTTCGATCCCCCACAGGTCATTGAACCTGCCCAGCAGAGTTTTGGCAAGGCAAAACATGGCCAAACATGGCAAGCATTTTCGGATGGAAATTTCCCGAAAAGCAACAGGATGCACAAGTATTACTTGTAGGTCTTTTCTTCCCCTGGGTCAACCTCACTTTTCGTCACCCCTGGCCTCAAGTGGATGCATTGGAATTTGGAAGTCCGCAGAGGGAAGCTGTTGTAGTGAGATGTGCAGAAAGAATAAGACCTTGGTATACCTTGGTCTTGGATGGCTTTGAACAGCCGACCTGTGTCCATGATCCCTTAAGCACAAATTTATTCGCAATTCCAACAGCGTCACGGGAATCTAGATTCTAGATGATTCTAGAGTCAAGATGAGTCAAATACATTCAAGACAGGGGGTTACTCGAAAAATTATGGACACAAATTGAATGGTAATGCCAGGTTGATCACAATGCATGGCTCGATTTCTCCTCCGGACCCGTCGGCTCCATAGAGGACTCGCTCCCTCGATGTGGAAATGAGACCATTGATCGGGAGGCTCAGACAAGTCGTGTGTTCAAAAATGGTGAATTTCTTATAACGATTTCACGTCGCGACCTCATTGGGAATGATGGTTAGTAGGGGTGACTATCCCCAAATGACCTTATGTACAGGTTAGTGACGGTTAGTGAATTATGATAATTTAGCCAGAAAAATCGTCCATTTCTTGATTTTTCCTGTGGGCAAGATGGGGCAAGGCCATGTAAGGCGAGGACACAACACAGCCCAGCCATGCCCAGCCTCGATACCCCGCTGTCAGATGCACAACCTCTATGGCTTTTGGGTTCAGGACCCGATGTCGCTGCGGTTGGACGGGAGATGTGTGCTCTTTGATCCTAAAGAGCTCCACATTCCCGAGACCGAACTTGACAAGATCCATGTCCAAGCCAACAAAGTCAGTAGATCGAAGAATGCCTCCCAAACGCTTGGTTTGTTTTGGTCGGACCCAGTTGGTTCTATTTTGTACCTGTTCATGCGCTCAGTTGGCACAGCTGCAGCGTGCGAGACTCAGAACGCTCAGGATCAGGGCGGCCCATGGCCTTTGGATCGTGATAGAAAGCATAGATTTTCCTTGTTGATTTCTAGTACCCATCTGGTTATGACTAACATAGCCATGGAAAATCACCATTTCTAGTACCAATTTTTAATAGGTATTTAACTATGGGCCATCTATACTCGTACCATGGCGAGCTGTTAGTCATTACCAGAGGGTAGACCCAACTAACTGGAAAGGTCCAAGGAAAGGATCTGTCGTTCTCCCTTCTTGCTCCGTAATTTGTTCGTCTATGTTCGTCTGAGGATTGTCTAGTCTGCCCCGTGTCAGAGGGAAGCATTGCTGTATCAGAATACTGATGCCCTTTCAGGAACTGGTGGAACTGGTGTTCCAGAGTAATTACGGGAAGGACTGAATAGCTTGTCGCATATGTTGGGCCTTGAAGGAGGTAAAATGCTTCACTTCAAGTCGCCATTTTCTGGCTGAATATGCTGTTCAGGGGGGTTCTCTCTGTTTGACACACTGCTCTACTTTGTTATCCCCATACTTCAATCATGTGTTTCACATGCACGAACTACAAGCCTTGAACTAGGCTGCTTTCCCAAGCTTTCACCTTGGGACCAAAAAAAGAGAGATTGAATGATCGACATCCAGCGTTAGAAAGGGAATATCATAATTGATATAGTTGGATTTATTTGGACTTGCCGAATCAGATCTTGAGATTTATTTATATAATTTAATATGATAGGGACAATATATTTTATAATTTTAAATTTATGTAGGGACAAAATTATATAATATATATAATTTTATAATTTTTATTATATTCGAATTAAATTTTGCAGAATTATGTTATTTTTAATTTTATATTGTTTATTAATTTGAAATCTTGACAGAATTATATTATATTCGACAATAATTAATTTGAACATTTTTTTTTTAATAAGTAAAAGATTATATGAAAATTGACCTGTACATGGTTGGATGTAGGCAGTTTGTTGGGGTGTGTAGGCTGGCATAGGCATATTTTGCTTTATTTTCCGGCAGACGCCGCGTAGGCGATCGCGGATTCGACGAATTTTGTAACCTGTGGGTTAAGATTGAAAGGTTTAATGAGTGTAGTTCGATGCGGCATATGAAATTTCCGCTATTTAAAAAACACAAGTAATTAAAAAATAACAACTATTTTACTGAGAAATAAAAGGTAATGGAACTATTCCGTTCTTTTTTCTGCAGAATTTTAAGCCTCGAAATTTGCATGGTTAAAATCCGAAAATGAAGGAGTTCTACCGCGTAGGCGAAAAGTAGGCAACGCGTAGGCGAAAATCTTTATAACTAGGGATATCCCTAAATAAGCTTTTGTAACGTATAATATTTTATATTGTTTTCCTTTTATTAAGAAGTGACGGCGGAACTAGCGTCTTATACTTGCGGAATTATTATTTTTTATTTTTTTTCTCCTTTTTCTTTTTTTTCTTTTTTAAGTTCCTTTTTCTCTTTTTCGTTTGAATTATTTGCGGACTGGAAAAAAAAACATGTACTTAACATAATTAATATATTTTTGGCGAAATAAATAATTACTTAATGTTTTTTTACTATGTAATACTTAATGAATAAGTATATGGATTTCTTCTTCCTTATTATTTTTAATGTGAATATTGGATTATGAATAGTTTTGTAAAAAGGTACATAATTATACGAAAATGTTGCTGAGATTATGAACATATAGATATGTTTAATGTAAATTATATGAAACCTCTTATAAGTAGATTTGTATAGGTAATTTATCCCCTACCTAAGCATCCGCGTAGGCTGAAATTGTGCGCGCATATGTAAAATATATGCTTTATATAGGTATTTATAAAATAATAAAATTCTATATTAAAAAAAATATATAATTTATTTGATTTTAAATTATATATTTTATTATATTTAATATTATTATATTTAAATTTTAAATAAATATTTTGAATTATAATTATATTTATATTTTATAATATTAAAATAATTTATTATTTAATTATATTAAAAAAATAAAATATAATAATTATTATAATTATTTTTATAAATTTATAAAAGATATTTTCTTTTCTTTAACCCTGGAATATTTGGGGGGGGTAAGGTAAGAAATTTCTGAGAAATATTTTACCTGACTACGTGAAATATACCCTTTTACGTATTTTTTGGGCTTCGAAAAAATATTTACGGGGATGGGGGAGGTTTCCCGGATATTATATTTTAGCCCAGAGATGGTATGATATACCCTTTTATTTTGTGTAAAACGAATATATATTTTTAACACGCCGATGTTGGACCTTTTTAATCCTTACGCGGGTAGGGCCTACGTGCAAACACAAAACTAGAAAAATGGTAATTGCCGGTTTCCAAAAAAATAAATAAGATAATAAATTTGCCAAATAACCTTCAGAACATGACATTCAGCATTGAATTCAACCACGCCCAGAGACCATTATAGACCAGATTTTTTTTAGCTGAAATATTTTACTTTAGGAAGGTAAAATATTTCTAGGATACGGGGGGGAGACCTCTAAAATGAAATATTTTAATTTTTACCCCCCCCCCATCCCCCCCTTTTAAGGGGGTGGATTAAAAAATATATATTTATATAATTAAAAAAAATATTATTATTATTTAAATTATAAATATAATAAATATATTATAATTATTATAATTATTATAATTATTATATTTATTATAAATAATATAATTATTATAAATATTATAAATAATATAATTATTATAAATATCATAAATATTATAAATAATATTTATAATATAAATATTATAAATATTATAAATAAAAATAATAATATAATTTAATTTAATTATTATTAAAATTACAATTTAATAATTTATTATATAATGATGTGGAATTATGGTATTA
>Ga0126342_10015869_pt1 | contig 13162 bp, 12 predicted proteins | sample Cyp1metagenome_FD_92528 | JGI IMG/M metagenome (GOLD analysis project Ga0126342, IMG submission 92528) | Coral microbial communities from Lord Howe Island, Old Settlement Bay, Australia - Cyphastrea 1 metagenome | ecosystem: Host-associated > Invertebrates > Cnidaria > Coral ... | reverse complement strand
GAAAGGTTCCAGCTCCAAAATGCTGCAAATAGCATGCAGCATGGAAGGGAAGTGGCAGGATAGATGCAGGGGACGGAAAACAGAACAGATCAGGAAAAAAAATCCCCGGGGCAGGGGAAAAAATTCCACGGCGAGATTCGGCACCCAGCGGGGTATGGTTGCATTTTGTAGTGGCCCTACCTAACCTGGTTTTGCATTTTGTACCAAGCTGTGCCTGGCTACGCGTTGTATTTGTAGTGGGCAGCCTGGGTGGGCCTGATTATGACTTACAAGATCTGGGCGCAGGTCCTATGTCTATATTCCAACGGCGATCCATTTTTTTTCTTTGTTTGGTTTCATCAGTTCCGTCTGGATTTGGAGAACACAGCGGGCACAAATGTGTCTGAAGTTTGTTCAGTCTGAGAGGCCGAGCGTGTCAAACAATTGGATTCGGAACGCTTCAGTCTCAGGTTTTGTCAGAAATTAAATATCAGCTGATTCTCAGACACAGATGTATTTAGACTCTCTTAAATCACATGGAGTCACAGGAGGGAGAAATCCAGAGACGAGAGTGCCAGAAGACCGGCTGTGCACGATGAGAGGACGTATATTGATCACCTTTTCCATCTGCTCAATATCAGGTAGAAGTAGAAGTTGGAAGCACAGTCCTCTGGATCATGTACACAGCACCTGAAAATAAGAGGAATGACATCCAGTTCGTGCACACGCACACATCACATGTATAACACGTGGTTGAACGCATGCACTTGCACACAATATACGAAATTGCCAAGACTGACGGTGGAAATTCTACAACACACAGAGAGCAAGAAGACGCTGGCTCTGACACTTAGTGTATTGTGGGAAGGGTTCACCAATTGCTGGTCAGCAGGGCCGGTAGAACAAGGTGTGTCCGCTTGTTGGCGTACTCCCTTGATCGAAGTTTGATTATTTTGATTGGGTTAGTTCGGTATTGCCCGAGCCATTGGTTGAGTCGTCGCTTTTGTCCGACACATGCCCAACCTTCCATCCTGGCATTCCACCATGCGGGATAATGTGACAGAACGCCTACAATTTGTTGCCTTCAATTAATGCCAATGCTGGCTTTGACACCATTTCGGACGAGGTCGTGAGCATGTCCGTTCTGCTGAGGTAGGTATTTGGAGGAGAACAGTATTCATCGATCCTTGACGCCCGTCCATGGAAGCGGCCTAAGTTTCAACTTGCCAGTGGCTGCGGGCATCCAAAGCATGCGCCTTAGGCTGCTATGATCGGCTTTACAAGGACATTTGGACGTGCTCCATAGTGCTCCATCCCACAGCACTATTTGAGGAAGTGTAAGATCGAGCCTGCCATCACCAGGACTTTGACAAGCGGGCAGCCCGTTTGGAAAAGCTACGGAATGCTCAGCAAAGTGAGGACTTTTAGCTTTTGTGACATGTTACAGTGGCAGACAAGTTTTAAATGTATTCTTCGCAAGTCATGATAGGGATGCGCGGGTTTTTTGGCCTGTAGATGATTTGTTTTGGCATGTTCATTGGGAGCAAAATCCTCCTTCCACATGCGAAATCCTTGTGCTTTTTCATGGCATCAGTTCCAGCCACATCGTGTGGCATGAGGATCGGATGACCCCTAAAAGCTCCCCAAGGCAAGGTGTGTTTTCAATGAGTCCCGTGACAGATGGAACGTGGTATTTTCGCTTAACCTCCAGCTGCTGGGGAAACACAACTATCTTACGGTGTCTCAGAAAGATACCTGAGATTGCGGTGAAATAATGTAGATAAAATTTATGACTTGAAATGTCTCGATTGTTGAAAAGGCCCGGCGTGGACACCACAGAGGCGCTATTGAATTGCTGAGACTGTCAGACCGTATCAGACCTTGATGCTTTTTCTGCGCCTTTCGGGGGCAGGTTTCTACACGTCTCCACGGTCACTTTGAGGAGAAGTGTAGCAATGCTGGAAGCACGATGAAGCACGGGGGGTGGCACAAAGCGCTCTCCTAAGCTCCATGACATGGGGAGAAAATGGCGCAGAATGTCCCAGAAATGAAGCTATGGCTTGGAAGCGCAGGTGTCGATCGATACATACTGCAGGCTCAGTCTTTCCATGCCAGGAGAGGAAGAATCGTTTGGATCAGAAGCGGAAAGAACAGGCCACTTGCACCGCCTATGCCGTTCCTTTGGTAATCTTTGGTTATGGTATGTTATGGTCAATGATGAGCTTTGACGGATTCGAGGAGGAATACATCCGTTGGCGCTCGCAAGTCCAAAACTCAGCGAACATGATTTCACAAGTAGAACTAGCTGCAATAGGCCAAAGGTATCCAAACATAGATTCAGTGGTGGCCCCGGTTAGGATCCTCGCTCGGTTCGTTCAGCTCGGTCTCAAAGTCCCAGAACTCCCTCTACTGCAACTGCCTTGTGACTTGACGGGGGCGTGATGCTTCGGGGGATGCTTTGGGACAATGCCATTGGATAGTCAGCGACACCATGCGGTGCACAATGAATAAACGCCAACAAATTTCTCCTGTCATCTCCTGCCGTAGAGAATTTAAAGGAACACAAAGGAAGAGGAACGGAACAATTTGGAATCCAATCTGCTCCAGGGTATTCCGGGTGGACCCCATCCAGCAGGTCACAAACCTCGAGCGAAAGCACCTGGAGAACTCGACCAGGAACACCCAGAGGTGCCAGCACTGAACGACACAGATCTCATCAGATCTCTGATTTTCCCTGCGGTACCCGCCCAAGGTGCCATCGTGCCATCGTTGCAATTTTTATTTTAATTAATTATTTAATCAAGGTTCTTTATGGGGACCCCATTGGGACCATCATGCAACTAAGATCAACTAAGTACAATTTACAAGCAGTCTATAATCACAGCCTGGGAAAATCGCAAATATGGAAGCCTCACTAAAGATTTTGCCTTTTATGCACATTATTTTGCATCTTTGTGGCAAGCATTGCCTTCCAGGCAACTCGCGCTCTGCCTCCATCTCAGCAAGATACATCCAGTGATGCAGCGCGCTTTGAATTTAACAGGCAGGAGATGCCAGGAGTCTATTGTATTTCAGATGGTTTGAAGGTTTTTGCTTATGTTTTTTGTTTCTATAGGTATAGATCTGGCATGAGCTGGCAAGCAAGATCAAAAGTTGACGCGAACCCAGCAGTGCTGTGAGGTCACCCCTGACAAGTCAAGATCTCCTCGGAATGTCCCCTCGTCGCATTGTGAAATGCTGTGAAAGTTAAAAAGCATGCTATAGCATGATAGCAATATAAAGCATGATGCATATGACCGGTTACAGCAAGATAAGAGAGCCGAGGCTGCGAGGGCAGGTGCCAACAGTGCCAACCAGGGCAGCAAAGAGGCGAAGCCAGAACTTGAAGCCCCGCGAAAGCCACCACAGCCACAACCAGATCCGCAAGACCAACCGACAGAGGCGAAGGCAAAGTCAGAGAAGTCGGAGACGAGTCTCCGCGCAGAGGTGGAGGTGAGCATAATTTCTGCCAGAGGGGCTATTCTTATGGAGACGAAAGATGATTCCTGGAAGCTTGGTGAAGATACGAATCAATATAAGTTAATTGTAATTATATCATTTTTTTCGCCTGAATGCCAAATTTTCTGTATGTTTCTGTCAAATTTGAGACTCAAGGAATTTAGTGACTTTGCCCAAGGGGAGCTCCAACATGCTCTATGTTCCTCTCGCATTGGCTCCTTTCAGTCCTGTTAACGTGCAAGGTGTATGAAGTCCGGCAGTGTGCTTGATGTGAGATTCGGTGAGATGTTTTGGACAACTATACGTCATGTGTATGGACACGTACTGTCAGGAGATTGTAGGAGTAGTCCTTGTTTTGCATATTGCCAAGGACACACGGCTACAAAAAGAGATATGATATATACCTAAAAGTTGATGTGTGATGTGTCCGGGTCTCCGTTGTACTCCAAGGACTTGCTCTGTCGAGGTGGGCGCAGCAGCGAAACCCAAGAAGATCATTTTGCAAACGGAGCAGCAGATGGGCCGAAGCCCTGTGTGGGATTCCAAAGCCCAAGCGACCTTGTTCCAGCCCGATGTCCTTCAGTCCCTTGGACAGCGACTTATTGACTTTCGATCACTGCAGCATATTGCAGCATACAGTAGCCAAGCCAATGCATGTAGCATGACATGCATGGAGCCAATGTAAGCCACTGGCGCAGCATCGCCCAGGTTCAAGATATGCAACGCGGTTGGGTGCATGGCGCAAACCTCGTTGAGTGTGGCATCCATCCTCATGTTCCGAACTGAGACCCTTCGAACAGCTCCAAAATCTTCAAACGCTTCAAACTTCGAAGGTTTTACTATTCAAGTCTTTTATTAATGTCTCAATGTGTTTCATGCTGTCATGCTGCACAGATGCCCTAGCACTGTGGAATCTGTGACTCGCAAACTTGTTTAGGATTTGCTATTCTGGTCCCGAACTCAATATCTCAATGGTTTCTCAATGATTTCTCCATGTATCTCAGCACTTGGAACATCTTGAACACAAAATGTTGGGCTTCCAAAGGCTTTGATGGAGAGCTCAAGCTACAGCCAACGTCACCGGTGGCGAAGCGGGGCGACGAAGACGAAGACGAAGATGATGCGACTTATCTTCACGCTGCTTGGAGCATTTTAGGTTGGACAGATGGGCTTTCGATGCAGGTCGGGGTGCCTCTACTGAAGACCGTTCTGCGCGAGAGTTAATGGGTTCAGCCATGTAATTTTGCACAGATTGCTGACGTTTGCGGATTTCTGAATCAGTCCTCCTCCTCATGACATATCGATTCACTTGGTTTTTCGCCACGCCTTTTGCCTCACCTTTGCTGGATCGGAATGATTTCAGTCATTTTTGAGAGCCTCAGGTTTCGATGCGGGTTCTGGTCGTCACAGCGACTGAGCGATCAATGACGTATGATAATAATCAATATTCATATAAATCTATATCAGACACGATGTGAGACATTGGTTTCAATTCTTCTTAATGTGGGTACTGATTAGTGTAGGGCCCCCCGCCTCCCCCCTAAACAAATGTAGGGTACACAACAGTGTGGAAATTTCAAGGGACCGGGTTCACAATAGTGTGGAATCCAAAACTAGACGACGGATGGCCCGAGAGCGTAGAGGGGCAGGGTCTTTTGTTGTTAGTATTGAGACACTATATTACAATTACAAGACAATATATTTAAAATGTATTATAGGCAGACGAGACAAGTAGTATCAAGACAATATATTACAAGCACAAGACACTAGTTTGCATTGTATCGTTCGTATTGTTTTTGACACACAGAATCTTTTACACACAGACGCTTTTGCACAGAAGCTGTTACACACAGGAGCTTTTACACACAGAGACTTTTACACACAGACGCTTTTACACACGGAGAAGCTTTTACGCACAGAAGGTTTTACACACAGACACTAGACACTTTTACACACGCAGACACTTTTACACGCAAACACTTTTACATACAGACAATTTTACACACAGACACATTTACACACAGACGCTTTTACACACAGACGCATTTACACACAGACGCTTTTACACACAGAAGCGTTTACACACAGATGCTTTTACACACAGAAGCGTTTACACACAGACGTTTTTACACACAGAAGCTTTTACACACAGAAGCTTTTACACACAGACGCTTTACACACAGACGCGCTTACACACAGAGACTTTTACACTCAGACGCTTTTACACACAGACACTTTTACACACAGAAGCTTTTACACACAGACGCTTTTACACACAAACACTTTTACAGACAAACACTTTGACACACAGAGACTTTTATATACACACAGACGCTTTTACACACAGAAGCTTTTACACACATACGCTTTTACACACAGACGCTTTTACACACACACACGCTTTTACACGCACAAGCTTTTACACAGAAGCTTTTACACACAGAAGCTTTTACACACAGACGCTTTTACACACAGAAGCTTTTACACGCAGACGCTTTTAAATACACACAGACGGTTTTACACACAGACGCTTTTCCACACAGACGCTTTTACACACAGAAGCTTTTACACACAGAAGCTTTTACACACAGAGACTTTTACACACAGACGCGTTTACACACAGAGACTTTTACACACACAGGCTTTTACACACAGACGCTTTTACACACAAACACTTTTTCACACAAACACTTTTACACACAGATGTTTTTATACACAGACGCTTTTGCACACAGACGCTTTTACACACAGACGCTTTTACACACAGACGCTTTTACACAGACGCTTTTACACACAGACGGGTTTACACACAGACGCTTTTACGCACAGACTCTTTTACACACAGGCACTTTTACACACAGACACTTTTACACACAGAGGCTTTTACACAGATCGCTTTTACACACAGACAGTTTTACACAGACGTTTTTACACACAGACGCTTTTACACACACACACACGCTTTTACACGCACAAGCTTTTACACACACAAGCTTTTACACACAGAAGCTTTTACACACAGACGCTTTTACACACAGAGGCTTTGACACACAGACACTTTTACACGCAGACGCTTGTACACACAGAGGCTTTTACTTGAAATCGCAATTTTATTTCAGTTTTTGGCGATCGAACCTCATTTCGTGCGAAACGGTTGCGCGGGACGGCTTGAAATCGCAATTTTACGTCAGTTTTTGGCGATCGAACCTCATTTCGTGCGAAAAGGTTGCGCGGGACGACTTGAAATCCCAATTTTACCTCAGTTCTTGGGACCCGAACCTCGTTTCGTGCGAAAAGGTTGCGCGCGACGACTGGAAATCCCAATTTTACCTTAGTTTTTGGGACTCAAACCTCAGATCCGAAAGGGTTCGCAGGACAACTTGGAAATCGCAATTTTACGTCAGTTTTTGGCGATTGAACCTCATTTCGTGCGAAAGGGTTGCGCGGGACAACTTGAAATCGCAATTTTACGGCAGTTTTTGGCGATCGAACCTCATTTCGTGCGAAAGGGTTCGCGCGACAAGAGGGACGACTGGAAATCGCAATTTTACCCGCAGTTTTTGCCACTCGAACCTCATTTCGTGCGAAAAGGTTGCGCAGGACCCTTTGAAATCGCAATTTTACGTCAGTTTTTGGCGATCGAACCTCATTTCGTGCGAAATGGTTGCGTTTCGTGCCGTCTCGTTGGCACTGCCCCGCGCCTTCAAGAGAGAAATAGAAAAGAAGGAGAGAGCAAGAGGGCACGAGAGCAAGAGGGCAAGAGAGAAGATGTGAAGATGAGAAGATGTGAAGATGTGAGGATGTGAAGATGTGAAGATGTGAGGATGAGAAGATGTGAAGATGAGCAGATGTGAAGATGAGAAGATGTGAAGGTGTGAGGATGTGAAGATGTGAAGATGTGAGGATGAGAAGATGTGAAGATGAGAAGATGTGAAGATGAGCAGATGTGAAGATGAGAAGATGTGAGGATAAAAAGATGCGAAGATGAGAAGATGTGAAAATGTGAGGATGAGAAGATGTGAAGATGAGTAGATGTGAAGATGTGAGGATGTGAAGATGTGAAGATGTGAGGGTGTGAGGATGAGAAGATGTGAGGATGAGAAGATGTGAGGATGAGAAGATGTGAAGATGAGAAGATGTGAAGATGAGAAGATGTTTTACAGACCCTCACTATTGGAAGAACCCTGCGCTCAGACGCTCTGGGGAAAAAATTGATCGATTTCAATTGATTTCAATTTACTTTCAATTGCTTTCAATTTACTTTGAATTGATTTCAATTTACTTTGAATTGATTTCAATTTACTTTGAATTGATTTCAGTTTGCTTTGAATTGATTTCAAGTTACTTTCCATTTGCGTTGAATTGCTTTTAATTTACTTTCATTTCATTTAAATCTACTTTGAATTTCAATTTACTTTCAATTTACGTTGAATTGCTTTCAATTTACTTTGAACTGATTTAAATCTACTTTGAATTGATTCCAATTTACCTTCAATTTATTTCAATTTACTTTGAATTAATTTCAATTTACTTTCAATTTACTTTGAATTGATTTCAATTTCCTCTCAATTGATTTCAATTTACTTTCAATTGATTTCAATTTATTTCAATTGATTTCAATTTACTTTGAATTGATTTCAATTTACTTTGAATTGATTTCAATTTACTTTGAATTGATTTCAATTTACTTTCAATTGATTTCAACTTACTTTCAATTGACTTCAATTTACTCTCAGTTTATTTCAATTTATTTCAATATACTTTCAATTGATTTCAACTGGTTTCAATTTACTTGCAACTGATTTCAATTTACTTTCAATTGATTTCAACTTACTTTCAATTGACACCCCGTAGTAATCCCATAGAAAGATCATAGAAATACCATGGAAATCCCATAGGAATCCCACAGAAATCCCATAGAAAGATCATAGAAATAACATGTAATAGCATAGGAACCACTAAGAAACCCCATAAGAATTCCCATAGAAATCCTCTAGAAATATCAAAATATCATGGAAATACCCTGGAAACCCCACAGGAATCCAATAGAAATCCCACAGGAATCCAGTAGATACCATATGCATGTATGTATGTGAATATATATATATATTTATTTATTTATATTATATATATATATCATATATATATATATCATATATATATATATATATATATATGCGTGTGTGTGTGAATATGTGACATTGATTTCCATAATGTAAGTCCATATTCCATCTTTCTTGATTTCACGTTTTCGAGGGTTTTCTTTCTTATTTTTTTCATCAATCATCATCAATCCTGGAGTGGCTTGGAAATATGCTGAGGAAAAGCGGCAGATCCCAGACTGTGACGTGGAAAAGATCCCGGAAGAAAGCGAAAAAAATGCAGAAAGTGCACCTCATTCGCATCGCAAAGTGCATCCCCACGAAGGCTACAAGGCCAAACCCTATGGCATTGTCACGGAGCAGATGCGTCGTCAAACGGATAGAATGAAGGACAGAACGAAGCCAGGCATGTCTTTAAAGTCTTCAAAATCGTCAACGGTTGGCACTGCATTTCGCTCTGCCGCACCTGGCGGTCGGCAGTCTCAGGAGGCACCCAACGCACGCGGCGCATCACGGAAACCACTTGTGCAAAGCGCCCCGAAGGGCCCGAACGGCCCGCAGACCCCCAAGAGGAAGGAGACCAGCAATGCGGGCAAAGACCAACAGCCCCAAGACAGCAAAATACAAGTGCCCACGGAAGAACATAAAGTACAACCAGACCAACATCACCAACCACGAAAGCTGCGACAAAGGTCTAGGATTCGAACCATGCGGAGCGTTTCATTTGACAGGAGCACCAGGAGCACTCCGGGTGACAGCTATGAAGTTGAGATTCTTATCACAGAACCCTTCCTGACCGTCAACATCGAGGACGAGTTCCTGCCAAGACATTTAAGACGTGAAATGACTTGAGATTACTTGAGATGACTTGAGAATCTTGAGAGCACTGGAGCTGTTAACGAATCCAGCTGACCCAGCTGACCCTGACCATCACTGTATGATTTCAAGTTTGGGAGTGTCGACGTAATGTTTGTTTCCAATACAATTTCATTAGAAACTCACAAATCTACAAGAGAGATCTACATTCAATAATTAGGTTAATTAAAGGGAATTTGTGACACCCTGTCGAGTTTTGATATCTTGCGAACCATGTGATTTTGTTGTGGGTGACCCGAGGGTTCAGCCACATCACAGCAAATTTAGTGCAGCCGTGCAATCCGCGCAAATGGTTGGCAAAGCATACTGCTGCATACTGCTGCAGCCGATTTTAAAACAATGTCGCCTGACAATGAGCAATGCAACTTGCGTGCAATCAATCAGAAGACTTGACGGATCTATTGCCACCAACCTTTGTGAGTCGGCTTCTTGCGTGGGCACGGCTGTAGGACAACCAAGATCTTTTCAATGCAACATGTGCACAGAAGGGGTGTCAAGCACAACCAGCTGCGATGCACCAAAACCAAGTCCTGAGCGTGGCTTTCGCTGGAAGGAACGAAACAAAAGTTTCAAACGATTATTCAACCTCTCTGCAAAAAGTTGTTGCATCGATCACGACACCTCAGCGAATGACACTTGGCCGGCCGATGTTTCTGAAGCCATGACACCCAGCGAATCGGAGATCTTTCATGTACATTTAGATCATGTAGTTGTTTGCATTTAAGTACGCTGCATGGTAGAGTAGAGCAGAGTAGAGCAGTGGCATACATATAGGTTGAACACAAGACACGCATGCCATATGATTCTTGAATATGTTTGATGAATTCTTCTGTGTTGAACATGGCGGCTGGTGTGATGCAATTTCATGAAACAGCAGATGAGGAACAGAAACAAGTAGACACTTCGAAGGGTTGGATGTTGGCTTCGCCAGTAGCTGCCATTGTGCTGAACCATGGTTTGCAGAGGCTGGCTAAGCTTGTAAGTTTAAGTTCACCGTGTTCACCAAACGCAACCGTGTCAAATATTTTGACCACGAGAGGCGACATCTATCAGGCATGCCCTGCGTGCGGTCGTCCGGTTTGTGTTGCGAATCTCAAGCAGCACATGGACAACTGCGGCCAAGACAGGCTGGGTTCTCTTGTCCAGTTGCAGCCAGTGAGACACGGGCCCAGACGGGATTGTTTCAGTGCGACAAACGCGTCATGCATTTGGATGCAGTAAGAGAAGATAGAGAAGGAGAGGTGAACTTGAGAAGGGCCATTTCTTGCTGAGAAATGATATAGTGTAATAAAAGGTTTCAAGTTGTGAAGCTAAACCCGAGATTTGATGTTTTCACGCAAATCTTCTTTCCAACATAATCTGGTCAAAAGGGGCAAGTTTTTTTGGAGCGGATGGCGCTCTGCAAGGAATGATTTGCATGCAAGGCACTTGAAGACTTGCACACGTGAAGTGAAGAGAGACGTACGTAATCCGCAAAAATCCATGCGACTGATTTCGGTGCGAGGATGCAATTACTCCTTTTGAGCGCGCCCTGTGACACAGCAAAAAAACTGATGCAGATGATTCCCTGTAAGCATGCATTGCGCCCCAAGGAGACTGCGCCACTCTTTTTTTTGGAGTGTATGCTTATGCTATCTTATGCTGCATGTGTTTGTGATCGTTGGCCAGTGGTCTATACTAATGTCAAATGATACAAGACAAAGATGATCAGTGTAAGCAATGGGTGCAGATGGTTAGATGTGAGGTTTGGACGGTAGAGACCCTGCAGCAAAGAAGGGAAGAACCAACAACGGAAGAAGACAACAGCAAGCAGAACATTGGATGCAAAAGTGACCATTTAGTGCGCTAGTCAGGATGGACTGCGCATCATATCACATAATATATCATAATAATCCCCGTTCGAATTTCCTCATATTTTGGGAGGGGTCGACCCTCTTATAAATGGTTTATATATAGGCATTTTGTAGTTACAATAAGCCAATAAGCCCCCTAACCAGGGCATTTTCTAACAGGGCACCCAAAAGGCAAAGTTGCAGATTTTCAAGTGTTCATTTGGTAAGAGTTTTGAGGTGCCAATTCATTTTATAAGATCATCGAGTTTGTTTTTGCTGGGGCTTTTTGTAAGCTCAAGATGCTGTTATTGAACATCAAAAAAGACAAAAAACAAACTCAGCACGGTGTGCAATGACATTTTGTAAGGAGATGTCATCAAGAGTAGAAGAACCATTTTATTAGATTATTAGAATATATGCTTTTTAGGCATTGATACTAAGTATTGTTCAGATTTGTACATGTTCTTTTGTGTTCAATTTTTTTGGGGGTACTCATGTGATAACACAAACGCGAGACATCATGAGAGGAGTTCTGGTAGGCAATGAGGCCAAAGAAGCAAAAATACAAAAATATAAAACAACAAAAAAGGTGGCAAAGAAAAGGAATCCTTATAAAAAGGCTGCTTGAAAATCGACGAGTCCGGGAAAACCAGAAACAGGGAACTAGAAGTTGTTTCCTTACAAAATGATGCCCGAAAACGCTATCTGAAATCACGACTTCTTATAAAAAGTATAAAAAGGTCATCGAGTAGGATACAACATTCATATCATGAAGAAAGTTGTCACCTCATAAAATGATATAGGTGTTTGAAGTCGAATGTGGGTGCTAAAAACCTATGTTTTTTGTAAGGGCCAAAATTCCCAAAAGCCAACTCTTTTTATAGGGTTTTTGGAAATCCCCCTGATTCATGGCTAGAAGAAGCCGGGCGCGCATCATATCGTATCACATCATATCCAATTTATTCAAATATCATCGTTCCATCTTGGAAGAATCATGTTGACCCATCATGCGAAGCAAATGGTTCTTCATTTTGCGCTTAAGATTGCTGAAACCATGATGTTCCATCGAAAAGGTCATGAGTCATGAGGTTGCTTGTTATGCCATGGTCTGCCGCCAGAAGTATGGACGAACTGAAGAATAAAACTGTCGCGCACACACACGCACAATGCCATGCATCGCCACAGTCACACTGTGCAGACTTATCTAACAGAGTCATCCAGTTTGCTCCCATTCCTCTTCCTTTGCTCCTCTGCACTCCCCACGGCACGCATCAACAAAACTTCAAAGTGCAATTTTGCCCGATTGAATTGTTGTGCTTCCCCGGATGACAGCAGTTGGTGCCGTGCAGGAAGCCTTTACGCAAAGCTGCTAAGAAAGCTAAAGCAGCAAAGCAGATGAAAGCGGTGGCCGAGGCACTCAAGCAGTTGTTAGCTTGCTGACTGGGAATGTTTGCCTTGTGCCATCGCTTGCAGGGTTATGTCAGAAGTTATGTCATTCAAGTGAAGTCATTGCACGTTGCGACTCCTGAAAGGGCCGCGATGCATTCCTTTGCGAAGCAGCTGAGCGGTTTGGAGCAACGCCTTTCTAGCCTAGCAGTTCACCTGGCCAAGACCTTGGGTCTGACGCGTACAAAGACCACGAGCAAAAATTTCTGGTTATTTGCGCGACACAAGAGGCCCTATTTTTCCCTTTGGGTATACTGCACAGATTCATTTTGGAGTGAAGATGAACCGGCGTAGCCTCGGCGGCCAGCAAGCCTGCGTCATTCGTGGCGATGTCCGTGGCCTCGGGCACAGGCAGCTGGTTGTTCACGAAGAACTTCTTCGCCACGCGCTTCCGGTCGGCAGTGCGGCGCTTCTTGTAGGCCGTCACCT
>Ga0126342_10015868_pt1 | contig 13163 bp, 10 predicted proteins | sample Cyp1metagenome_FD_92528 | JGI IMG/M metagenome (GOLD analysis project Ga0126342, IMG submission 92528) | Coral microbial communities from Lord Howe Island, Old Settlement Bay, Australia - Cyphastrea 1 metagenome | ecosystem: Host-associated > Invertebrates > Cnidaria > Coral ... | reverse complement strand
TCTGTGTGTAAAAGCGTCTGTGTGTAAAAGTGTCTGTGTGTAAAAGCGTCTGTGTGTAAAGGAGTCTGTGTGTAAAAGCGTCTGTGTGTAAAAGCGTCTGTGTGTAAAAGCGTCTCTGTATAAAAGCGGAATGATGGTACCGAGCTTTTTCGGCAATGTGTGTGGGAATTACCAGAGTAAAATGAGATAACACATGTCATTCGCAGCATCATGGTACCGAGCCTCCGGTGCACTTTTGTTGCTCACATTATATTTCTTCATGTTTTCTTTCTATCTCCCTTTCTCTCTCTCTCTCTCTCTTTCTATCTATGTCTCTCTGTGGTTGCAAGTCACGTGTCATATGATGCCCTTTACCAAACAGCACAGTGCATGTGCATGGGTTGTCACATGTATCCTCTTCTTAATCAATCTTACTTTTCACAACTTATCCCTCCATAGCTCATATACAATTCACCAACCATTCACCGACTATTTTTTACGACTACCATACTCAGAGCTGCTTGAAAAACGTATTTTTCGCTCTCGGGCCAACCGTCGTCTAGTTTTTTGGGGGTCCATCCGTGGATCTGCTTTCTTATTGACTTATCACTGGGTTCACCCAGAATATGATCGCCTTGTGGGGTACTTCTGTAAAATGTCATCCTGACATCTTCTGTTCATGCCAAATTCTGGATGTCAAAATCAAGATGGCATCCTTGGTCTCCAATGAAAGTGCTGTGGATCAAGCACTTCAGTAAATGTCCATGGTGAAGCCATGTTTGAAACTTGTCATTCATCTTTCCTTGAAGACCCTTGGAGGCTATGAATCGAATATTGGTTTCTTTCCTAGGGGTATACCCTTTTAATTCGATAATTCATACACCTCTTTTCGGGGTGGTGGCGGCTACTGGGTATAACTCAGGTGGAAGCAAGTGGTGAAGAAAAGTCTTGCTAAACACTGAAGACTGAAGCTTCCTGAGGATGGCGTTTCCCGCATGTTTCAGACTTTGCTTGGCACTTTATTCCCTACAATAATGATTAGGTTTTGATTGTGTTTATAGATGTCAAAGTACGCCGCCATACCCCTACTTAAAAAAGCGTTTGGGTGGTCAGTTGCACAAGCAATGCATACACAAAACACACACGCAATGAATCGGAGATAGATAGATAGAAAGAAAGATAGATAGATAGGTACGTAGGTAGGTAGACAGATAGAGATATAAATAGAGAGAGAGACACACACACACAGAGAAGGAGATAGAGAGATAGAGATTCGTTCTGCACTCAGGAATCACAACAACTCACCTCCCCTACAGGTTTCCAATCTTTGAAACTTCCGCCACCGCCTTGTGCGGTACTACTGGTATGACACGTGAACTTCTGAAGTCCTCAAGAGTGGCTTTGGGAGACTTTGGCTTTCTGCCATATCAACGTGAAAAAACACATTGTACGGTCTACATGTTGCCGCTTCACTACGGCTCGATGAGGTTCCTTTTGTGTCAGTGAGGTGCCCTTTTGATGCATCTGAGGCTTTTGCTTCAGAATCGTTTCTAAAGTAACAAAGAAGACGCATTTCCGAGCGCCCTGTGCCAAACAAACACAATGCTCACACTGCTCCTGCATCTTGAGTGCAAAGTTGCGATCAAAGACGGCTACGCCCACTTCCAGATTTCGCCGCGCAGAATATAGATCGAAGTTGAAGGATCCGATGGTTGAAAACACACCATCCACACACATGTGCTTCGCATGCCTGAGCAAAATCAAGAGACTGAAGAGATTGTTTGTCTTTGATCAAAGGGTGCAGAAGGCTGTGAGGCTGTGAGGGTATGGGTCAAGAGTTTGCTTAGGTTGGTCCTACCAAACCAACCTTGGACAACCCATAGAAAAAAGTGTATTGAATAGCCGTGCATCTAACAGTCTTGACCACAGACTCAAGGCTCTCTTTATCTTTATCCTATGTGGTGGCACTTGATCGTACTGTGACAGAATGGGGAAAGGATGGAAAGGTTACCTTCCAATGGCCCTTGAAAACTTTGACAGTTCAGGATCTTTTGCTGCCGCAGCACATGTGCCGCTTCTCGTAGAGGTAGACCTTCACGCGCTCTTCGGACGTATCTCGCAGGAAGTTGCGCAAGAAATGCGACTGTGCCAGCAAGTCGCCGGGCAAAGGGAAAAAATCTGAGGAACCGGACAGCAACCTCAGCTTCACCAGGTGCCGACTGGAGATGCCATAGAAATACGTGAAATCAAAAGGCTTCAGAGGTCTCAACATATCTTAACATCATATAGCTACTGTAAGGTCGGTACTTCACGAGAACTCTGCCATAAATAGGGGCCCAAAGAGCAACACAATTGTCAGTGAATAATTTGTTGTCATACTCATAGATCACGAGTCCCTAAGAGATTGGCCATACAGCTCTTGGTACGTGCAAATTTGATGGTTCTGCAATTTTCCACAGCGTCCGAAAATTTGGCATCCCGTTTCACCAAAGAGTTGCGACATTTCATGTTCCTAGTCCATATTCAGAATCATCTTCCCATATCTTCCCTTTACTGAACCGTGTTCCCCCATTTTGGGTCCCCATATTCACCTGGCCGATCACCCAGAGCCCCTAGACCAAGCGCAGCCAGTCACAGAGAGAGATGCGCTCCACGTGCAGGAACACGCCTCAGGCAGGGATGCGTTGTGTTTTGGTGTTTTGTTTTTTTTTCGAAATCATTGGATGATTGCATCGCATGTGAAATGGCAACTCTTGTTATCCAAAAATGGGAAATGTGCAGACCCAAGACATGGCCAGTTCATCTATGGTTTGGTCTGACATTTTCATCTATTTCCTGATGTGAAATGCACAGGGTTTAGGTAAATCTCGAGAAAGTGGCACTTTCGAAGGCTAATGTCATTGAACATCGTGCACACTTTGCCAGGTTCCCTGTTAACCTCTGGGCAATCATGCGTACCAGCTTAAAACATCTATCATATTTATGGATACGCATTGAAAATAAAATTAAAGGACCGGATAATCCCACAAGTCAACTTCTTCCAATAATGAGCACCAAAGGTTGTAGCGGGAACGGGGCAGGAAGGAAAGACAAAGGAGGTGGTGAAAGATCCAAAAGTTAAAACAATTGTGTGTGATAAAGTGGTATGTGAAAGATGGTGTGTGGCGAAGAAAGATCATGTGCGTGACAGAGTTGTGTGGGAAAGATGGTGTGTATGAAAGTGATGTGTGTGTTTGTGAGGGCGGCAGCAGTGCCACGAGGACGCAAAACGAAGGTGGATGTCACCAAGTGCCACACCTGCCACGCAAAATGCCGCGGCGTCACCGGCGACCAAGCCGTCCAAGCGTGCCACGCAGTGCCATAAGTGCCACGCCTGCCACGCAAAACGAAGGTGGATGTCACCAAGTGCCACGCCTGCCACGTGAAACGAAGGAGGATGTCGCCAAGTGCCACGCCTGCCACGCAAAGCGATTGTGGCTGTCACTAAGCGCCACGCCTACCACGCAAAACGAAGGTGGATGTCGCCGAGTGCCACGCCTGCCACGCAAAGCGCCGCGGCGTCACCGGCGACCAAGCCGTCCAAGCGCGCCACGGAATGCCATAAGTGCCACGCCTGCCACGCCTGCCACGCAAAATGAAGGTGAATGTCTCCAAGTGCGATGCCTGCCACGCAAAACGAAGGTAGATGGCCATAAGTGCCACGCCTGCCACGCAAAGTGCCGCGGCGTCACCGGCGACCAAGCCGTCCAAGCGCGCCACGCAGTGCCATAAGTGCCACGCCTGCCTCGCAAAACGAAGGTGGATGTCACCAAGTGCCACGCCTGCCACGTGAAACGAAGGTGGATGTCGCCAAGTGCCACGCCTGTGAGAGATGGTGAAAGATGGTGTGTGAAAGATGGTGGTTGACAAAGATGGTTGACAAAGATGGCGTGTGAAAGATGGTGTGTGAGAGATGGTGTGTGAAAGATGGTGTGTGAAAGATGGTGTGTGAGGGATGGTGTGTGAAAGATGGTGTATGAAAGATGGTCTGTGAGAGATGGTGTGTGAAAGATGGTGTGTGAAAAATGGTGGTTGACAAAGATGGTTGACAAAGATGGTGTGTGAAAGATGGTTGACAAAGATGGTTGACAAAGATGGCGTGTGAAAGATGGTGTGTGAGAGATGGTGTGTGAAGATGGTGTGTGAAAGATGGTTTGTGAAAGAAGGTGTGTGAAAGATGGTGGTTGACAAAGATGGTTGACAAAGATGGTGTGTGAAAGATGGTTGACAAAGATGGTGTGTGAGAGATGGTGTGAAAGATGGTGTGTGAGAGATGGTGTGTGAAAGATGGTGTGTGAAAGATGGTGTGTGAAAGAAGGTGTGTGAAAGATGGTGGTTTACAGGCGGGCGGGGAGGCGGAGCGGGAGGCGGAGCGGGAGGCGGAGCACCCGGGATACAGAATCAAAAACAAGAACTCCGCACAAAGTTGTGGGGAATGAATGGATACGGGGTCTGCGGGTCTGGAAATGCAGCAGCCGCATGTGCAGCGGTTTTCCTGGCTTGTAATATGCCAGAAATGCAAGAGACATAGAACTGTGGACAGACAATGTCTGGTGCAGTTGAAAATACCATCAATGAAATCAACGGACTCCGGGTACTTAAAGTCTGCCAAAATTACCTAATGTCATGGGAGAAACCAGTGTAGTCCTCTCCTGTTCTCCTGTGGACCTGTCAATGCGGCCTTCCAAGCAAGTTGCCATGGGTGAAAGCTTCCAGGCAACCCATAGCAAGAGGTCCCACTTCGAACTTAGAGCAATGAGGGTAACACCCACCTAAGTCGGGAAGAAGATCTTGTATCCATAGCCACCTTGGTACTTTAGGAAGGAATATGTCGAAACAATGGTAAAACCCGATTAGCTATACCTACCCCAAACACAGGGTTCCCTCAGCGCTGGTCCAAGTTTCAATAGTGCGCCTTTCAGAAAGGTTGGCGGGAAGAAGTATGCCTCATTTGCTGTCCGGGCACAGTGACCCAGATAACAACAGCTATGATCGCCTCGAGCTGCAATGAGCTGCATCCTATTTGCTGTCGTTGCTCCTGGTGTATTTGTGTCCAAGGGAGATACCAAAAAGCACTCCTGAAAACACAACATCATTGAAAACATTGACCATTATGGAAAAATAAGAAGCATCTTGAGCACATACTTCAGCCACACTGATTAACATGCCGTTTTCAACCGGAGGAGTTGACTGGAACCCACCAGGACCCAATCCGGTTGCCTTCAGAAAGACAGGGGGTCCAAATTGTCAAAGATTGCGCATTGACATGTGGCAAATGAGCTATTGTCAGTCCTACTTGTTTCGGAACTTCAGAGAGCAAAACCTAATTTCCTTTCACTTCTGTTTGAATCTTCCCTCGCAAACATCCATACCAAGTAGGAAAAGCAAGAAATCTCCAGTTCTCCGCTCCATTTCAGGGCTTTCCACAAGTTTCCACATTTGAAAAGGTAAGACCTGTGACGGACGCTGGGGCCATCCACCGTGGTGAGTAGCACGGACTCGTGGGCGCCATCGATGCTTTTGGCCATGACCTTTTGCAAGGTCCTCCGCCTTTGTCGTACGTTGGACTGCAAGATCTGTACATACCTTGGACGGAGATCGGTGATCTCTTTTGTGAATTGAAACACGTCTTGGCCGTAGCCCCTCCAATTTGGTGTCTCTTTATATTTATTTATGGAAAAGAATTTGCGAAAAACAAATTAGAACCCAACTAATTTAAATTATTTGGCCAGAAATTTGTTTCAAGCTTCAAGTGACAACTTCAGAACTTCTATGCAGACTGTGGTTTCTTAAGTCCAATGGCCGCAATATTGCCCAAACAGTGTGTCCAATCTTGTTCATGGAAAGTGGTTACGGCCTTCTTTGTATTCCGATCTGGGCACTTCCCGCATTGCCCAGAATTCCTGTTTCGAGACGTCCGGGACCAAGAATGACAAGTTTTAGAAACAGCCAAAGTTCCGCCCGTAACTTGCAGACCCAATAAGTATCTACCCTTTTCACAGGCGCCTTCTCTAGCATGTCGGTTTCCACTGTGAGCAAGCGCGCTTTTGCACGCAGCGGTTACGAGCCAAACTGCGCTTGATCAACAATTATTTGGATGTCAAATCCGCCATACCCTTCGTAAGAAAGATCTCCCCAGGCAACCGCCCTACCGTTTGTACAGCAGCAAAAGCATGCCTTGGAGCTGGATCTTAGGAGAAGTCGTTGGACTGGCCTTGTCTTCCGAAAGGGTGCAATCACCACCGGCAGCAAATGCCGCACTTGTGGACTGAATTGGTTGCACCAAGGAACTGATCTTGCAGTACACTGAAGCTGCAAAGGCAGTCAGTGTGGATTGAATTTCTTTCACATCTGTCAAAAAATCTTGAACGATACTGCAGTCTCCGCCATGTGCTGGCCTGCCCCAGGCAATAACTCTCCATCTCCGAGGATAGCAGCGAAGACACTTTTCGTGGATTGGATGTGATGCACATTTGTCAGTTGATCTTCAACCCTGCTGGCGTCTCCACTGCTGGCAGGATCGCCCCATGCAACAACTCTTCCAGTTTCCAAGATGGCAGCGAAGGCATCTCGTCGATTGAACTTGCCACACATCTATCAGCTTGATGTTTGACGCTGCAGTCACCACTTGCAGCACCCCGCGCAACAACCTTTCCATCTGCGAGTGCTGATGATTGCAGCGGCAGCCTTGGTAGATTGAAGGGTAAGATTCACCTGTGGATGGTAGAGCAATCGCCACCAGCTTCATTGCCCCATGGACTCTTCCATCTCCCACGATAGCAGCAAAAGCACCTGTTGTTCTGCCGCGCATCTGTAAGAAGATGTTGTACACCCTTCCCTCTCCCAAAATGGCTGAGAAGGCAGCTTCTGTGGACTGTATTTGGTGCACATTTGTCAATTCATTTTGCACTCTACTGCAATGTCCACCGCTGGCGGGATCGCCCCAGCCAACAACTCGTCCATCTACCAGGAAAGCAGCAAATGCTTTTTGTGTTGCAGCGAGACGTCCTTGTTGTGCAACAGCAGTGACGCTGTCTCCATCTTGAACCCCAGCACTTTGGATGGTTTCCAGTGGATCTGATAGCAACCATCCCTTGGAAGTAACAAGTCTCAAGAATCTTTGTCGAGACACCTGTGGGACCCTGATCAGGGTTTCAACTGCAGTTGGCTCAAGTGAAACTCACAGCGACCACTCGGAAGGATGGCAGCAAGATCCATGGCCTGGGAAACCAACTCACTGGGAGAAGCCCAGATATTCATGGCGTCGGTTGGTTTTATCTCAGCTTCAATTTCTTTGATTTCTACTCCCAGGACACTGCATTGGTCACTTTGTACCATTCATCGGGCAGAAACTTCAGGGCTTTGAACAATGGCAATCCGAGACATGGGTTTCTTGGATTGGTGACTTAATATATTACAATAAGAAAAATAATCATCAATAATCTATAATATAAGACAATCTTCCAGACCCAAACATGGAACCGGTACATCTACCTATGTTGAAGTTTGCATCTCAATCACCGGCACGGCCGACTCGGAGATGCCACATGCCCCCAGTTCGATTCCAGGCTCGCTGCTAGGCTGCCAACAACAAGCTTTTCTGAACCACAAAGCTGTTGAAAGGCAAGATCTTAAAGCCATTTAAAGGCAAGATTCCTTTTAGTCTTTGGATCCCATTGGATCCCATTGGATCCCATCCCACACTATCCACCGAAGTACACGCCAGGCTCTATCCTGGCAGGTGGATCAATAGGATTTCGCACCACATGTCCACCTTGGCTGAAACAACTGGACCTCTGGCCGCCTTGGGTTCAGACCCTTAGACCGTTGCAGGTGACGACCCCTCTGCTGGTCGATTGAGGTATGCTAGGGGTGCGCTTTCTGGGATTACACATGGATCAACTGGTTACATTCCCATTTCTGTTGGCAAAGATACCCGGTTCTATTGCATCACCATTTTCCATTGGTTCAACAACTCATCATCTACAAATCATCACACATTTTCGTACTTGATCTCCTAGGACTCAAACTTCTAAATGCATCCTCATCCATCCTCAGGGAATGGCTTCCAAATGCTTCTAATCGCAGTTGGTTCCCTCCCGTGGCTCCGCTGTCGTCGAGGCGAGGCCGCCGAGGCGCCGGCTTCCTTCAGTGAGTCGCGAAAGACTTCGGCCAGATCCGCCACGCAGGGGCCCTGCAGCTTCGCGTGCACGTCGTAGAAGCGACCTCCGGCGTGTCGTCGGGTCGGGCGGCGACGGTTGGGCCAGGGCGGTCAGGTTGGGGGTGCCAAGGTCAACCAATGGGATGATTGGGACCTAAGTGTGGGATTCGATTCGGCTGACACAATGTTGGTAGTTGATTAGTTGATTCAATCAACGTATCTTTGGATGACCATACTACCCAATGGCGAGAAACCATGACAAGCAATGTAGTAAACCGCAGGCGACCCCCGACAGCCAAAGAGGGGTGAAGGCACCATTGTGATTTTGCACGGTGCGAGCAGATAGGGGTGATAGGGGTAGTGAGGGTGGAAGCAATAGACTCAATAGACTCAATGGGATATCCAACCGAGCATGATGGCCTAAGGATGTTGCCTCATCCAGCCGGCTGACTGTTTTATCTGTGAATCTTCCATTTCATCAACCCCACCGGAAAAATTGGGGACATTCCTAGGACCGATGGCTAAACCATGAAGTCAAACTGATAACTGGGTCTCATGCTGCTAATGAAGGAAAATGTAGCTACTAATTCAGAACCAGGAATCAGGGAAACATCCAAGTCATAGATTCAGATTGCACAAGGCTTTCTCTCAAAGCTAAGCAAACCATCGGTGAATCATTTGGCCTGGCTTCACACCCAACATCCGCTGCTTCCCTTCTGGATGGGTCAAGTCCTCGGATCCAGAGCGACGCTGACTTGACGGCTGAGCAGCTGGTGCCGAAGAGTTCTTCACCGACTTCCTCCTGGATGTTCATGCCGCCACCTCAACAAGCAACGGGCAGTTTCAGCTGTTTTAGAGTTCAAAATGGTAACGATTCAATCACTTGGTTGAATTCGGCATAGGAAACTGCTTGGGGATATTGGAATGTGTGGCATGTGTCCTTCAAGCGATTCCGTGCTGAAAGAAACATTGATTAGCAAGATTCACCTTCAAACTTTTGCACCCTTTGAGGGAAATTCATACCTTTGTCCATGTGCAGCCTCAAACCTAGATTTTATGTCTTTGGTTTCCATTCATGTATCGATTTTATCCTTTCGATTCAAGTCTTGTCCCAAACATGGATCTAGATATTGCAAGGAGTGCCCAGTGACAGAGACCACCTTTTCCCGACAAAAAACACCCCTTCTTGGATGATCTTGGATGTGCATCACAGGAATCGCAAGTGGCAAATGAGCCTCTTTACTTGGGAGTCCCCATTCCTCTGCTCATCTCTTAACAACGCTTCATTAAACTGCTTCACCACTATCGATTCCCCCGCACAAGTCCAATCCCATGTATAGGTCAACATTTTCAACTTCCTGGATGGTTTCTGGTCCTAAAGCATCACTAGCAATTTCACCAAAACAGTACCTGTTTCGGGCCTTTCTGCAACCCATGTACAGAAGCCCACTTCGTCGCAGATCATGATCTTTCGATGATCTCCTTGGGCTCGTCATTGGCCATACCCAGCTGGTGCAGAAACTGTCAGTATCATTTTCATCGGCACCTATCCGACTCCATAATTATTGGGACAGAACGGGATTTCGGAGCTTGACCTACTCAGATCAAGCAAATGGACTTTTAAGCGTTAACCTGGATGATCTATCCGTGATTCGAAGTCACGGAGGGTCCAACAGACCCGCTTTCGCAGCAGTTCCCAGGATGGTCTCCCAAGTCTTGATGGCAGCAGCGAAAGTCAAAATCGATAGAAATCCGGTCCCGCATGGCCAAATCTTAGTTCAATGATTTTCGCGAACCAAACCTGCATTTAGGGGGAGAGATTTCCTCACCAGTCATGTTTAAAAAAAGGGTCAAATCATGAAATTTCCCACCAGATTCCAATCTTTTCCAAGCTTCTGAAGGAGATGGGCCCCACGCAGAGACTCGCAGGCAGCACGGGATTGAAGAAGACCACGTCGCATCCTGCGTTGCGAAGTTCGCGGACCCAGTCCTGGCAGAAGAATCAAAGAAAAACTAACAAGAGGACAGTGATGGATAGCCACAGAGAGCCAACAAATAGACAAGAATTTGGGGATTCGATGGAAAACCGATTCCCCAGGCTTTAATTTTTGCTCCTGGGGTCCAGGTTTTGGAGGCAAACGTCGAGCAGAATACGGAGAAGCACATCTTTTCATTGTGGATGGACCGATTGCAGTACTATATCCATGGTTGGGAATACAACTTCCAATCCTCCAATTTATATTGGTTTTATCTTGATATCCCATCCATTCATATATTGGCTGGCAAGCATTCGGAATGGTTGAAGATAAATTATGGGGATAACTGTGGAATTTGCGGGGTTACTCCCATATTATCCATGCTGGGCTCACAGATTCATGGCGGATCACCATTTTAGAATTGTGGCATCCCATGCAAACAGAGCAATGGATAAAGAAGCAAAAAAAAGAACTACTTTACCAGCCATTTCCATGGGTAAATGGGGAATAACTACGAATAACAACTAAAATAACTATGAATAATTATGAATACCCGTGAATATCTATGAATAATAATGAATACCAACATATATCAACACAATTCAACATATATCAACCATAACTGGGGACCCACATCTTTTTCCAAGCGACCTGTCGTAGTGCGAAGGCGCCAATGTAGTCCACCAGCAGCACCACATCGAGGCCCCGCGACGCGGCATCGCGCAGGGCGGTGAAGAAGATCTCGGCGACACGACCTGCGACAGTTGGATCTGAAAAGGAACAGCTTTGATTACCATAAAGTTTCGTATCATACCATGAAAGTTGGGAGTTGGGGAGAATTTCGAATAAAACATGGGAAGATATTGGATGAAAAAAGATGATACTTTTGTTGTAGACTACTAGTAGATCCAGCTTTTGAAGATGGAATACCAGAGAGTAAGGGGATCTTTAACATTCTTTAACCCAGCAAATGGGTTTAACGAATGAAACCATGGAAAAAAATAACGGTAACGTTGTCAACGCAACATCACCCACCAGGGTTTCTGGAGCCATGTGAATTTCAGCAGTTTTATCCAGTTTTATCCGTTCAGAACAAAAGCGGCCAGAAAGTCATATCCGCGGAGATCTGGTCCAAAAATGCTTCGAATGAAATTGAAATACTCGCATGGCCAGAACACTTTTTCCAAAACTTTGACTGGAACTACTCAAAACACTACTGCTTTTACTTTGGCTCACTCAATGCTCAGATGCCAAGTGGCTGTTGTCAAAGATGTAGCTTTCACACCACACCCGGCTTTGGGATAGGGAAATCGCCTCGCCGGTTGCACCACTTCCAAGCTACCCGGTATATCAATGTAAATCACCTTGAAACCAACAGGTTTTTTGATGTTCTTTGTCTCCTGGAACGGCAAGTGACATCGAGGTCTGGACAAGAACTACACCACCCGTGGACGTGGCTTATTTCACGGCAGTATGGATAATGAACATATGATTGTTTTTACCTTTTGGTAAACAAAAAGATGTGGAAAACTCCTATGGTTTCCCGTTCGGAACATGATCTACATTCATGGTGGGTTTTCCACATCTTTTTGGCTGTCCCCAACTGATGACCAACCTAAGACCAATGCTGGGACAACACCTGCAGCATCTCTGTGAAGCATGCATCGCCACCTTCCAGTGGAGTCACCTCAAGTTCCAAGCGCCCGGAACTGAGCAAGGGACAGTTGCAACAGGTTTTCCACTGTAAAACAACATGTGAAACAAGGAAAACTGAACACATCATGTGATGTGTATATATATACACACATGTAAATGCACAAAACACAGTGCATCTATAACGTAGTGACGTATATGATTGTATATGCATAAAGCATTGATATTCCATGATGTTTATGAATGTGGCGAATGCGGAGTCGTGATGAGCCCACCATCGATGCCAGGCGACCAAATTGCCGGTGGAGAAGTGACCATACTTCCTGGGCTGAAAATGGCGCTGACATTTGGCAACTTTTTGGCAACTTTTTGGCGGAGCTTCTCCCAGTTGTCACAGGTACTGCGGCTCAGTCCGATGAAGCCACATTTTCTTCTCATCCAACTTCTCATCCAACTTCTTTAGTGTATAACACCTGCGCCACCCAAATGTTTTCAGCCTGACATGGTTTGCGATTGGATTCACCATGTTGGTCACACCCCAATGATGCCAACATCTCAATAAAAGCGACCTAGTCCCATGGATTTTCAAGGTTAGTATCTACGTATCTTGATACATCTCCCCAGTATGGTGAATCTCATAATTTTCAGCTTCAAAACTTCCACCAACTCGATTTCCACTTGGTTTTTCCCTGATTTTCCATGATTTCCCGCCATTTTTCCATGGTTTTTCCCCCAGGAATTTCCTCCCTCCGCGGCCGCCGTGGCTTCGCCGTGGCGCTGGAAGCGGCGCAGCAGCTCCTGCCAGGTGCGACGGCGCTGGCGCAGCTCGTGCTCCGAGGCCTGCGGGAAGTTCTGGGCGCTGAAGGTCTCGTCCACCTGGGGAGAGGCACAATGGACACTGCGAGACACAATGGAAATATCAGGGGAATCTTCGGAATCTCTACAATTCTCAAAGATGATATATGTAGGTGATATTGTATTACTAGATACTATTACACATGGGGAATGGGAAACTTGAGGCCGGGGGTGGATGACGAAAGCTAGCGGGGTAGGAGAAAGAAGGAAGGGAAGAGGTGAGTTGCGGAGGGACTGTCATCATCGTGTCGCGATTGTTCGTCCCAACGAGGACGCAACAATGATATATGATATATGATATATGATATATAACAATGATATATATATATATATATATGGGGGAGGGGGCAGGGGGGGGCCCTTTCGCGTGAAAAATCACGTGATGTCCTTGGGGAGACCCGGAATACTTGCTAAAGCAAGAAGACTCTAGCGAGCTGACGCTACCTTTCGTGATAATGCCAACAATTGCCAATAATGATGAAATGTAAGTGAATTCCGAT
>Ga0126342_10015867_pt1 | contig 13163 bp, 8 predicted proteins | sample Cyp1metagenome_FD_92528 | JGI IMG/M metagenome (GOLD analysis project Ga0126342, IMG submission 92528) | Coral microbial communities from Lord Howe Island, Old Settlement Bay, Australia - Cyphastrea 1 metagenome | ecosystem: Host-associated > Invertebrates > Cnidaria > Coral ... | reverse complement strand
CACCTGAAATGACCAAAAATTGCGATATTTCAAATTTTCAAGCCTTTCCCATCCCGGATCTTCAAAAAGTAGGTTTTGTTGAATATCACCTTTTTTTCTGGCACTTAGGGCGCCCCAGGTATGTGTGTGTGTGTGCAAAATAATTCTCCAAGTGAATTGTAATGACGTCTTGTGACAAAAAGTTGCTAGAACAAAGCACGGCATTCCTCCCATGCAAGTTTTGAAGAATATAATATACATACAACAGAAGCATTACAAAGAACATATCCAGGTGAATATTTAAATCCATTACAAGAAAAAAACAGTAAGTAATGTGAGAGAAAATGATGTAGTGAAAGAAAAACATACAGCAACCGGAAATGAGGTCAGCAAATTTGCTTCGCTGATTCATTGTCCCAAATTCCTATTCAAGTCGTTACATCACACGCATCCTTTACGAATTGCCCAGGCCCCACTTTCGACTGGCAAAGTATCCATCTCAAAGAACTTCAAAATCGCCTCAGGCTGGTAGTTGAGCAATGCCATCCATTTCTTTAATGAAGAGAGTAAGGCTATCTGCTATCATCATCATGCTACATAGAAATAAAGAAGAAACATATGTGCCTGGCAAATATTCAAACTGAAGAGGTTTGCGCTTTCCAACAACTTCAGGCTTTAAAAAGTTGTCGGACAACTGGATCTTTTGGGTTACCAAGGCCACTCCATGCCTCCGAAATGGGTCGCCGGACCGACGGAATGGGCTCACCGGGCACGATCTTGAAGGGAAACAGGGAATATGTCTGGAAGTCCTCTGCGGCGCAGGCGAATGCCACATGTGCCGTGTCATGGCGGGCACTTGAAAAAAAACAACTCTACTGCAGAGTATCTAGTATGATGTCTAATGGCACCTATTTACTAGAACAGAAATCTTTCAATGATAAGTGATTTAACCTCAAAACCAATGTGTTCTTCTCATTTTGACAAACAACAACACCAGGGAAACTGCAACGGATACCTCCACTGCAAACTGCAAATTGCCAAGACTTGGTAATGAAACATGGAAATGGATGGAAATGGGAAAACCCCGCATTGATTTAAAGAAACCCATATCTCGAGAAAACAGTAAAAAAACATTCTAAAATAGTCTTAAACCACTTTTCTATCTTTTGGGTGGTCAATACAGGTAAATCATCTGACATAGTGGAGGTGGGAAGCGGGCTGCACCGGATTCCCGTGGCCTGTCGGGAAGCTTCAAACTGATCTAGACACCTGGGTTGCCATCCACAGAGCTTGGTTTCCATATCCCGATTTTTGCGGATGTGCGGCTTCTATGGGTTTCTATCACCTTCAAGGACATGTTGGAGCCCCAATAGGAGTGATGTGTCAGGAGCCTCGCCCGCCAGTGCTATGGCCAGCATTTGTCCGAACTTAGCCACCGCCACGTTTTTTCGGGAGCACTTGGCAGCTCGGAACAAGGGCTATCCATGGAAAACAGGCATTGTAGATGATGTACCATGAGTTACCGACAACAACATGGCCATTTCCGATGGCTATGTTGGATACTCAGAGGGGTCCATTTGCACCTTTAAAATAGGCCGTGGCGTGCACACAGCACGGGGTAGGCTCAAAGCAAACAGCAATCGCAAGCCATGGCTCCGCATCAATCCATGGAACGAAGAATGCGCATGTCCGTATGCATGCGACCGCAAAAACGTGGCTTCTGTAGGTAGCACCCTTGAGGGGTGACCCGCTCCTCAATCGCCAACAGGTTCGTCCTGAAGGTTTCACGGGCTTCTATATTGTTTATTGTTTTGTGTCGTACGTTGCATTGACCAATATCATATTTATATCTATACTATACTATAATATATATATACATGTGATTTATATACACACATGTAGTATTTACATATATATATATATGTGTGTGTGATCTATATAATATGTGTGTGAATGTGTGTATCATTGTCATTCATTACCAATCCAAAGGTTCTGTCCAGGGTTTTGACGTGGCTTTCGGCTGTGTACCCACCTCTGTATTGGTGAACTAGTCAGCTGGTTCCCCGGCTCCAGTGGGAGCCCTGACGAACAATTTTTCTGCTCATGATTCAAGTTCATGTGGCTAATTTGATCTTGCAAACATAATTGGCAAACAGCAGCTTTTCCACTTTACATGTCAAGTTCGGAACGTACACGCGCAAACATACCAAAAAATACTCCACTCAGCCGCCAAACATAAAATTCACGCACATCAATTCATGCTCCTATCTTACGGGTCCAGCATCAAAGTAGTACATCACTGCACATCTCCCGAGCTGAAAGAATTCCGAAACAAGTCCGGTTAAACATGGCTAAGCGCTCGCGGTTGCCCCACATCAAGAATGCATGTACTAATCAAACAATATCATCACAACGCAAACAACCGATCAACCCACAACCCACCAGTTTTCTCAGAATTCACTAACAGTTTTCTCAAAGTTTATCCTAGGTTTCGCATAGTTTAGCCACAGTTTTCTGGGCAAATGGTGCCACAATCCTCACGTGCCTCCTGGGGAGCAAATTCCTCGAAACTGATTTCCCCACTGTTGTCATCGTCCAAGTCCTGTAGCTGGTTATTTCAACATGACCGCAGCAATAGATGGCGATATATAGCACATCAACACATGATGAACAGTTGAACATGTGCCATGGTCATCCATCGTCAACAGCTAGATTCTATAGCCAATGTTGGGAGATGGTCAATCCGTTACCAGAGATCTGTATACCGCAAGGATTTTCCACTATGGGATGGCTGAACATAAACACCCACCATATATTACAAGGTGGGCCGTCGATAGTTAAGTTGCTTTGTAACTCCAATAACCATGGTTTGCGGCAATTCTATAGAAAATGGCAATTATAAATAAACTTGAAATTGTGGCGTGCCGCCTTGCATGTTTTGACCATGCCACATATCAATATGACATACGTCTGACAGTCGATTGTGAGAACGATTCTATTTTTGGGACATGAGAAACAGCAAATGCTCGAGACAATAAGCCAATAGTGATGTTCTGACCAATAATGGGGACAAGAAACAACACTGGTCTGGGTGTCTGCATTGTAGGAAAAACAGGTTAAAACAACAATAATCATGAGGTTGTTGTATGGGTACTTCAAATATAGGGATCCGTCATGATACCTGGATGCAAAATCTTCCAAAAAGAAAACGTTGGGAACCTTCCAATTCATCTATTCAAGCAGGAGAAATTCACATGTCTCATCGCCAATCCCAGACAAGCCTGGTGCAACGACCCTCAAACATTCCGGATGCCATCGGCCTGCCAGAGTTTCAAGCACTCCTCCTTTCCTCCGCCAAACTTCAACTCCTGCGCGGATAGTGGAGTGGGATGATCGGGCACAGCGAAATCCATCCTTCAATCTAAGCGTACTCGACAATTCATCACATACACAGATGACATTTAATAATATTTAATACTGTACACATTAGATATCATGAGATTACATCACATACATCGGATCATACATTGATGCCTCCAGTTTCACAGTTTCACTTCCAAGTATTCTCCCTTGTTTCACCTCATTTTCCCCAAATCTAAGTCATCAGGCCCACGCCTTACCAATATGCCAAACAAAAACATCAAACAATTTACCAAATTATCTTGTATTTGCTTAAGGGGTCCCCAAAAAACAGAAAACTATAGAAAACTGTATAATCTGGGTAAATTATAATATTTCACTTACCTGAATTAAGGCCATTTGGAGATAATTTCCCTTACTAACCATGATTCCCAGTGAGGTCGCAGTGAGGTCGTTATAATTTACCCAGATATAATCACTATAGATTCCCCAGTCATGGTGGATTGTCCATTGGGAAAATCAAAAAAGTCCACCCGCCTTGAGACCTTTGTCGAACTCCTTCACATCAATCCCTCAGGTCATGCGGAGCCATGGAGGTGTCCACACGCGGTGCTACCCCACAATTCAAGCTTTATAAAGGAACATCCTATGAAAATCAATGATTTGGGAGTAGCCCCATTTTTCCCACATGCCAGCAAATTTATATATATATATATATATAGTATACACACGCATAAATAAATATAAATATATATATATATATATAAAGATGTGTATATATATATATGTTTGACATATATATATATGATATATATATATATATATATGATATATATATATATATGATATATATATATGATATATATATATGATATATATATATATACATATATGTATATAACATTTAATTATATATATGATCAATTATAATTACATATATATATATATATATATATATATATCAGCTGCATCCTCATCATCAATGTGAAGCTGAATTGCGAGGGCACAATCTGCCTTTGCATAGCTACAGAGATATACATGTTGATACTCTCAATGGAGTTCCCTTTTGGATGAAACCGACCCTGGTCCTTTCTTGTTTCTGGGGGGTACTGCCCGGGTTTTGAAACAATCAGGGACCTTTCAGGGTTCCAAATCAAAGGTACTTGTATCTCGCTCATGTACGGTTTATGCAAGGCCCAAACTTCAGGGACTCTTGGTGAAACCATGTGGATCCATAGGCCATCATGGCAAAGTAGCTTCATCTTAGTTGCAAGGAGCTCCTCCTAAGGCTGCCTATGTTAATCTCAGCTGCATGCTGAAATTCCCAGTTTTGTGTGCTGAATCTCCAAATTAATTTGGTGAAATTCAAGAGCTACGTTCATTGCTAAAATCCCCAGCTTTGGTAGCTGAAATCCAACGAAGCCATGACACCAAGGCACGGTAGTTCTGATCTTTATCGAAGTACCGAAACCAGGCCCGTAAAGCACTGGAGCACTTGGCTCGCAAGGTCAAGTCTTTCCTGAGATGTCCATCGATCTGAATTTGTCCATGGAGTGTTCCTGTGTTGCTTGGTCATATCATGTCATGTTCCGTTTGTTTTACTGGGAGCATCTCCATTGACTCAGTATGGATCATTCTATATCATAGTTCTTTTAACACCAACTAGCCATTGACATGGAAAAACAATATGACGAGTTGGACATGGGGGTACCCCATTCTCAAACACACCCATCTCGAAGGTAGGTTTCATTTTCGGCAGAATTTCCGACTAAGAAAAGTGTAAAATACTGTAAGCATGTGCAAGCATGTGTAAATGGAAGTTGTTAGCTGTCGAAGTGCTTTTGCGGGGGGATAACATGGAATTGAGCGTTATAAACACACTAGTAGTTCCAAGAAGAAACAAATCTGCTGGGATTGACATGCGGAGCACTGTTTACTTCATTGGATAATGCGAATGTCTTACGATGCATATATGTACTATTCCCATCTGAACAAGTTGGTCAATATAAATATGTATTTCACAGCATATATTATATATATAATTACACATATATATATACATATTCTGAAATCATGAGCAAATTTGCCATCATGAATGATTCAGATTGTCGGTTGTCGCAAGGTTTGACTCACCAGCCCAGGCTCAACTCGTCCACAGCTGTCTTCTTGGGTGTCTCAGCCTGCGTTGGTGATTCTTGCGGACAGAGCAGTGGAGTTCCATCTAGGATGGAGACAAGACTGGTTTAGGATTGTTTATGCATGCCGGAGAGGGAAAAAAACACATGGAGTTGAACTATGTTGAACTGACAAACACATAATGACATATTGACAAATGCACGAGCAAACTGCAACGTTGACCATATTCAAAGGTGAGATGATTGTCCAACAAAAAAGGGGAACATACTCTTACCATCTCTTACCCACGACACCAACCAACAGGGTGACATATAGGATAATACTAATACACCAACAAACGTCAGAATACCACCTGTGCAACCTGAAAGATCTCGGAACACTACAGTACCCTCCAGTAATCAAACATGGCTAGCTGGAAAATCCGTTTTGTTTGATGATTTTCCCATAAAATGCATCTGTTTACAAGGTATACTTCCCATTAAAACCTCCGCTGATAGATGATGTTCATGGATTTTCCCATGTTTTCACATATCTCTCTCTCCATCGCCCTCTCCAGGAGTTCAGGTGAAAACACATATATATATATATTCTCCATCGCCTTCCATTTATAGATTATGTTCATGATTTTTCCTACCTTACCACACTAAAACCTGAAATCTATAGACAAACATATCACCGTAGTGTGCCACCGGAAAGCGCCTGCGCTTCCAATGCCTGGCTTCAGGGTGTACATGTGGTCCAAATCATCCATGCCATGGGCATTTGCCATGAAATTTACCCTATGGTAAACTATATATATATATGGAAAGCCCATGCATTTGTTAGGAATATGATCAAATGGTGGGTGTTCTGCATTTACGTTAGTTTATAGGAAGGTAAACTGATTTTCATGCACGATTTATTAATGCGGTATTTGACATGATTTAAACCTTCCGCATAAAAACAGTGATATCGTAATCTATAACATGAAAACTTAAACATTCGATCTAATCATTTAATCCGTCCGCAGGAAACGTATATATAAATCATTTATCATAATTTATCATAATTTAACATTCACGAGTTCCTCGGTGAAATCCACCATGTTTGAACATGGCATCTAGTTTACCTGCCATTCACCTTGCCAAGCAAAACATTGCTAAATGGCTAGTCTTTTGATCAGAATTATGGCTTCAAAACGAAGCATCCGTTGTTCAGCTTCCATTCCAAGGTTGGGCAGACAACTTGAGTCCCCCATACCTCAAGAAAATCCCCATACGTGCTCTCTATGAACTACTGGCACTACCATGGTGATTATCAGTGCGGTGTTTCTATGTTGGCTATCTCAATATTGTCTGCGTTCACTATCAGTATCATTACTTTCACTATTATATACAGTACTGCGATTTTTGTTGCCCCCACTACAGCCACAATTAGCATGTTATATCACTATATAAAATATTTTGTATGTGTGCAATAAATACATAGCCGTCATAATGATACACTGATATAGCATGCAGCAAAATTAATGCATTAGGCATTAGGCATTATCATTCATCATGTTTTACAATGACCTAGCTGCAATTGTACTGGTATTATGCCCCAAAAAACAATCCAAATTGTGAGTGACATAATAAACTATATAGTTCCTAAAATGGGGGTACCTCATTTTATCCTCCATTAAAACGTCGGATTTTCCATGAAATCAGCCCTTGGGGTATCACCATTGATCTGGGTAAATAGTATTTCACTAACCTGAATCGTTCGGCCATAGAAGGGGATGATTTCCCTCAATAAACATCAATAAACCATGATTCCAGGGTTCGGTCGCAGTGAGCTTGTTATAATTTACCCAGATAATCCCAGAATATCCCAGATATATAGATCTCATGGAATCCCGGCTGCACCTGCAAGGCCAACTTCGCCTGTTCGGCCACCGTCTTGGAACGCCGCCGCCCGGGCCTCGGTCATAGGAGGGGTATGGAGGGCTTATGCACCCCGTAGCGTATGTAAAACTGTATGTTACCCCATGGTACCCCATGGTACCCCGTGAAACTGCATACTTTGACATGCTTTGACTATAGTTTTGGGTATTTGGAAGTCTAGGTAGGTATAAGCACCCAAAAAAATGATAATCACGTCAAAATACTTGATTAACGGAGTAAAATTGAGCAGCTGGTTATTGGTTTGAAGGGCGAATCCAAGGTCCACGGAAATCATCGCACGATTTCGAGTAGCAATTTACATCTCTATGTTTGCAAGGGTAGTGATATGTTATTTAATACTGTTAAAACTTGCGAGTTTTTGATGGACTAACAAATGGCGACCAAGGGATATCCCACTAGGGGTTCAGTCACTTTAGGACGCAGCCCAGGGCCGCAACACCACTGTCAATAGAGCAGTATAGGTCGCGCTGGCACCCACTATATACATCTATATACCATGTGTAAAGATATGCACCTAATTCCCATGGGCACCCCGTTCCCATAGGTCAATAACGATGCTCAAGTCACGTTCTCCAATTATACCATGAGGGTTACATACCATGACCACGAGTCCAGGTCGTCTGATCATATCTGGGAGCCAGGTCGTCCAGGTCGTTTCATCGGGGGATGGTTTGGAGACAGGGGATACCAAAGCTACAAGTCTCTGGGCATATCATGCAGCACTCGTAATGGATGCGTTTTTTTTGGGGTTGATTTTGTGTCCATGATGCCATGATGAGATCCGAAATGTCATTTTACCATATTTTACCAATATTTTACCGTCATCACGACTTGGTCGTCATCGCATGAAATCAAGCCAAGCAGCTCTTCCAATCCCTGCCAGGCTCGAACGACACAAGCATCCAGCAGCGATGAGTTAGACCAACCCCCCTAACATCAATTGTCCCCCTATCTGGGCCACATAGTATATCAAAACATCTGCAAAAATATGGCAAAAATTGGTGCGCATCCGCTACCATAGATGATGAATATGGCTATGGACTTGCAAGTTGAAATTCCTCTGCATAGGTCCCCAAGATGAATAAATCACACATTCAATAAACAAACAGGTTTCGCTGCGGGAATGGATCTGCTTTCATCGGAAAATCATCTGTGATCGGCTTGTTAGCCCTAGAATGAGGTGACCCGAATTCACATCACGAATTGTTCTGTTTCCGCTTAAATTAAACTGTCCTACTCATCATTTCCTAGTGGTAACTGGGCCTGGCCCCCCTTTTAGTAAGGATATGATCGCTATCCCTCCGAACAGCTTTCCAGTGCCTATGGCCAGTCTGATTTCGGGCATCGCCATGTTTTTCATTAATACTTAAATCGGCGAAATCCTAATTCTTGTTCAAACTTAACAACCAGCAAAAATGGGATAAACAATTGACCGACAAATCCAAATCGGCATAAAATTGATGCTGAAAATTGGTTACATGGCTTAAATCTGATTTGTTCCATCATGTTTCCATCCTTTAATCAGTTTGTTTCATCATGTCTGATGGTTCAATACCAATTTTGGCTCATGTTTGGCGCAGCACCTCATGCACATGGTCCACGGCCAGACCCAAGGGGAGGCTCACCATCACCTGGCTACCAGGTCGGCCTCGCGGATTGACTAGAGTGTTCAGTCTTTGACCAGGACTGATCACCTGTCTAATTTTGGTCCACTATTCTCTTTCTCTCTCTCTCTCTCTCTCGCTCTCGCTGGGCGAATACCGTATAATAGAGATTCTCCATAGTGTATCAAATAGATAGGGACCACTGAATAATCCGAAAGTATTATAGCATAATTATCCGTAGTACAACTCAAAATAACATACTGGTAATTATTATGGAAAATCTGCCTCTCAGAAATTGAAGCTCTTTTTGAGGGGATAGACACGCCATAATCAGCTACATTCCAATCTACTCATGCCACTTCCACTATATTATTCTATCATATCATCCAATAAACTCCAAAAAACTCCAATGAACCCATCATCAAAACTAACGTATTATATGACCACTGTTTTCGTTGCTCAACTTGACACATGTTTCGTTGCTCCCTCACCCACCGTCACCCTTGACCGGTGCGCCGACTTATCTCCTCAGGAGATGCTTTGCTGCCCCCCTGCAGGCTGGGCAGATGGAAATAGATCTAATTGAACTTTTAGTCTAGATCTATAACCATAACAGACTCAATCTATACATTCTAGACAGACAATAATATATTTATATATATAATTGAATGGTACAGCAGTTTATGTTATAGAATGTGTATCTACAGTTTATCTAATATTAACAGTATGTGTCTAATATGTTTCTTTTAGAATCTATAAACATCTATGGGATTGAATCAAACTAATTTCAAATAACACATGACCAGTTATCCAGCACCCATTGGTTTCTAGACACTAAAGCCTACATTACTCACTTGTACATTGGTCTTGTTTCATACAACAGGGGATTCTGTATGTAGTAGCCATGAAAATATCATGAATCCCAGTCAAATTCAACAGCGAAAACCTATCATAAATCACACCTGAATCCCCATGTTGTTAGTGAAAGTCCCCATCTTGGAACCCTACGCCATCTGCGCCCCATGCGCATCGCGCGCCGGGTCTTCCGTGCGCGAAGTGCCAGCTGGAGCCCAGAGGCGTGAAGGATCGTATATAAATGTGTGTGAGTGAAATGACATTATGAGAAAGTGATTGATCCCGTATTTAGCTACGTTCATAGCTATAGGCTAACTGGGGGTTGTTGGAGACATCATCTGATATCTGATAAAATCCATACTCAAACGGGGTTACCCTATCATTTACCCTCAAACAGTCCAACATGGCAATGGGACATTCCAATTCTTAATGAACAATGATAACACGTGAGCATGTAATTATTACATACCGAGTATATACATACCGAGTATATACATGAGAATTTCACATTGCCATGATTAACTACCTCACTACTGAAAGGTATAAGGGGTCAACATGATCCAAGCTTGTCTGGTAAGGATTCATGGTGATGTGCATCAACTTGCTGGATTTTCCCCATGAATGTTGTAATGATCAACAATGAAAATACGATGAATTTACCAGCCTGAAATAGAAACAAATACAAGACCATTTTGGGATAGTTGGCCCTGCTAGCCATCACTCCAGTGACGTCAAAAAGTGAGGTTAGTATAATTCGGCCCGATCAAGGCACACCACCTGATTCAAATCTGGGTGGTCCAGACTCTGGTCTTGTCCGTGTATGACTAGTGACTAGAGTCCATCCAGTGCACATAGTGCACCAAGATGAGTCCCATCGGACATTATCATCGTTATCGTTTTGAAAGTACCATCACCGCCTTACGCCCGTACCCGTGGGGGAAAACTCCTCATAGGCGTGGTAGTTCAGCACCCTGCAAAGCCTGCGAAGCATTGCAGAGGCAGGGGTCAAAGTAGTGCATGGCCAGCTGAAAACGGAAGGCCTTTAGCAACCAAAAAGGAAGTGAATGAATTTACAATGATCTATATCCTTTAGCAACAACCAAGAGGCCATCATTTAAATGGACAGAATGTGGACCTAGCAAGTAGCCAGGACATGGACATCGAAATGGTGAATACCTCTTGAGTCGGTGCGTGTCCTAACGCCGCCTGGAGAAAACACATAGAACAGTTAGAATGGTAAAGTGGAATCATCATGGTCAATGTCAAACATGAAAATAAAAACATCAAACAATATAAAACAACTATGCTGCCTGATGGGTACTTGAACAATTGGATCGAAGTGATTATGTCCAAATCTGTGTCCAATGCCGGCGACAGAGCAAGGCAGCGCCCAAGTTTCTGGCCGAAGAGTTCTGCAGCGCCCAAGTCATCTACGGGGGTAGCTTTGAGGTTGAATTCTTGAACTCATTGCATCAATGCCCAGTGTGCCAGAATGTTGAGAAATTGGATGAAACCGGCGGTATATGTCGGCCATCCTCCACCTTGTACATCTTGATATTTATTGATCATCTCAAAAAATCAAAAAACATGAGCCAAATTGAAGGCTATTGTTGAGGGCTTGCCCCATGTTGGTTCCTCATTTCTGGGGTTTTTGCCCTTTTAGGTCGCACTAACATGATTATGCAATACTCAAATTATTTATATATATCCAACCGTAACCTGAATGTGCTGCAATCTAATGCGACAGTGATGTACCTTGCAGCGAAACCGAAACCACCCCCCCGTCCAAAGCACAGGTGATACAAAGCAGTTGCGATTCGTGGCTCCACCTCTGCCTATGGCGCTATGTTTGGGCCATGGCAGCTGCAGAACCGAGCCCCGTCCCAACCAGGTGCTCCAGGTCTCCAAATTTAATTAGCTAAGCGCGGGGCACAGTCTAAGCATTCTAAGCCAGGTTTGGGATGTTCCCAAACAAGAACACAAGCAAGGAGATGTCATGATTTAAGATCAGTCATACGTCCAAAATCAGCTCCATGAGAGGTTCGAACTCAAAGGACTGCTCGTGACTGGTTTCCCGCTACTTCTTGATGGCATGAGGTTGGTAACCAAGCTTAGGATCCACCCCGCATAGTAAACTTATATGAGTGTGTGTGTATATATAATATAGTTATATATATATATGGGCACTGGGCATTCTATTCCAACCAATTGTAACTGAAACCAATAAGCAACCGGCAACCCACTACCTGTGGATCCTCAAACCCACTAGCGTGGTAGCTCCGGCATCTTTATAGCTTCCATTCATCATTCACCACCAAAACTTCGATGATACTACGACCATTCGTGACCCACCATCTGGATGCCTTAACAAATGAATACGGCATCCAATCTTCCATGGCCTTAAGACATAACCATTACCTGGAGCAATTGGTTGATACTACGACCATTTGGCCGTCGGGGGCGGCTGCACGTCACCTGGGAACTTCAAAAACGCTCCGCCGTTTCAGACTAAGAATTGGGAGACCATGCTTCGATTTGTGAAGGGATGAAAAGCGGTGTTCCACCTCACGACTCACACCTACATATGGTTTAAGCCGCTACTCTTGAAAATTATGGGGAAACTCGATTCATTTTCCTACATTTTCGATGACAGGATCCATGAACTCCCCCACAGAATAACTATGGAATACTATGGATAAATCTAAAGAAAGGAGAAAAAGGGAAACTTCCCAAATTCATCGCAAGCTCATGGCAAAAATATTTAGCCACTCTTTGAAGTGGATGTAAGTCTAATGGCGGCAATCTCAAAAAGAGTCAGAAGCTTCGTGGTCTGCAGTTTCAATCCATAAACAAATGCCAAATGGCACGATCGTCCAGAGCTATTCAAGACTGAAAAGACTGAACATATTGAAAAGTTCAAAAATATCAGACTCCACTGACGCCACCCAAGAGACATCTGATGCAAATACTTACGTTATCTTACGTTGTCTCTAATAAAGAATGTACCCAAGCAGGTCGTGAAGTTCCTTGTTTTGTGCCTCACCGGCAGCCGCACGACAACCGCTTTCATGCGACAACCGCCTTCACGTGCGGTGTCGTCTCTCACTGCTCCGGCTTCTTCCTATCAGCATGGCAAATGGATTGACGAAAAACTGGCAGAGTTTGCCCAGAAAAAAAAAAAACTCTACTTCGTGTGATCCCCACCATGACATGTCAGGACGTATATTTGGACATATATTTAGTATATTCTGACATCCTATCTGACATATATTCTGGCATTCTATCTGGCATATATCCTGACATT
>Ga0126342_10015866_pt1 | contig 13165 bp, 11 predicted proteins | sample Cyp1metagenome_FD_92528 | JGI IMG/M metagenome (GOLD analysis project Ga0126342, IMG submission 92528) | Coral microbial communities from Lord Howe Island, Old Settlement Bay, Australia - Cyphastrea 1 metagenome | ecosystem: Host-associated > Invertebrates > Cnidaria > Coral ... | reverse complement strand
TTCGAATTAACGAGGTAAAGCCTTAATTTGCACCTGCAAATTAACGAACGAGGACAGTAATCATGGGGAACAAATTAAGACACGAGGGAGACGAGGTAAGAATTAAAGTAATTTGGCCAGATTCTTAATGGATTAACATGGATTAACATGGATTAACATGGATTCTTAATGGATTAACATGGATTAACATGGATTAACATGGATTAACATGGATTCTTAATGGATTAACATGGATTAACATGGATTAACATGGATTCTTAATGGATTAACATGGATTAACATGGATTAACATGGATTCTTAATGGATTAACATGGGTTCTTAATGGGTTCACATGGATTAACATGGATTAACATGGGTTAACATGGATTCTTAATGGATTAACATGGATTAACATGGGTTCTTAATGGGTTAACATGGATTCTTAATGGATTAACATGGATTAACTGCATTGTCATAGGATATGACCGGTAAAGTCTTAAGTGCCAGGTGCCAGGTTTCTTCGCATTTGGTGGTCCCAGTCCCAGTCCCAACCATCCAAGGCGTGTGAAACTTCGAGGTTTTGGACAAAAATCTATGGTCACTGGGACACTTGTTATAGAAGGCATCTTAAATTGTCAAGAAATTGGAGGAATTGTTTTTTCCCAGTTACCCTCTAGTAAACTAACATAGCGAACTGGAAAATCACCATGTTTCATGTGTAAATCAACTATAAATAGCCATGTTCAACAGCTTTTTGTGTGTTTACTAGGCCGGGTATCCATCACTAATATATATAGTTAAATTTGATCATATATAGTTGGCACCGTATATACCATATATAGTAAAATCGGATATGATATCACTTCTCATAAGGCTCGGAGATGATAAATGGGAGATCACTTCTCTGACGGTGCGACAGGAGATTTGGTGGTCACGATTAGTTGGAACGATCCAGCAGCAAGCCAGGCGGAAGCGTTGTGGTGACCTTTCTAGCTTGGCAAAGTTGAAATCCCTTGGTTTTTATGTACGCATGTTATCATATGTGTATGAATAATATACATATATAACTGTATAACTATATATTATACATGTGAGAATGTGTATGTATATATTATATATATAAAATATGTATATACATATATATACATATATATATGCATACTTATGGCGGAAGTGTTTCCTATTGAAAAAGGAACGCACAATTCCCATGTTTGACTGTATCTCTGCTGGAATTGGTTGATCAAGGGGGAATGCTGTACTCCGATAACCCCATATTTGGGAGATTCTAAAATGAAGATATTCCATACATTGCACCAGGATAAAGCAGTGGTTTAAGACAATAGGCAGAAATAATTAGCAAATGAATAATTGAACCGATTTTGATGTCCTCACGCGGCATGATACCAAGTAGTTCAGAAGAATTTAGAATACAAATATACATGTATACATATTATATCAAGATCGGAATACCCAGTAATCGGATTACAATATACTATAATGTGTGTAAAACACTAATAAACCATCCCGCAAATCATCATAAATAGGTGCTATAAAACATTCCCAAATGGGTGGTTTATGGCATTGTTTTAACCACATTACTATCCTTTCCGAACGTCTTCGAGGCCATTCCGGAGGGCCAAGACGAGACACGGATGGCCACCGAAGAAGCCAGGACAAACAGATGGGGATGGGTTACCCTCTGGATATTATAGTGATTTAATGGGATTTTTTATAGTGATTTAATGGGATATTAATGGGATATACCCTCTGGTAAACATACAAATAGCTGTTGAAAATGACCATTTAGAAATAGTGAATTTTCCCATTGATAGCATGGTGGATCTTTCCATAGTTTTTTGTATGTTTACCATGTCGGTAAAACCTATGAATTGACCTTTTTTGTTCGGAAAAAAATCAACATGGAATCACCGTGAATCACCATCGCTAAAAGGGGACAATTGCCATGTGTTTTTTTTGTGCATCAGATGTACTAAAAACTATGGGTGTCCAACAAAGAAGTTCCCAGACAGGCAGATTTGCTGAATGTTCGAATGGATCATTTTGCCAAGACTCCGAATCGAATTGGTAGAGATGAGGGGATGAAATGGCAGGGAAAGCAGGCAGTCAAGCAAGGAACTGTGGATTTGGCAAGTTCCCTGGCTCATTTTGGAAGGATTCTTTTCGAAGGTGCTACATTGCCATGGGGTACTGTGATCGCAATATGTGCCAGAACCAACTCAGTTGGAGATTCCATGAGATTCAGATCTTGCACATAGATCTCATAGACCTTGGGTGTGTTAAAAAAACGGGACCTTCAATTTAGCTATCCTAAAGTTGACTTGGTAATAAACTCATTTTGAGGCTGACATTTACCATCTTTCTGTCGATGTCTCGAAGTCTAGGTTCCAAAAAAAACCATACGTGTTGGCTAAAATTCCCAGTTTGGGGTAAAATCTCCGAGCTTTCCAAATGTCATGGCAGACCCACCCTCTGGTAAACTAACATAACTATGGAAAATCCCCATTGTTCATGGGAAAATCCACTATAAATGGTGATTGTCCATAGTTTTTTTGTATATTTACCAGACAGTATCCACACGAAACTGTTCAGAGTTCTGGAGTAAGCCTCAGCCCGCCAGGAAGATCATTTGGCTTCCAGACATCGGTGTTGGGCACCAAGGACTGGGCAGAAGAAAGGACTGGGCTTGTTTGAATTGTAATTCTATAAACCATAGGTATAACTATGGTAATTACAATTAATGGTAAACTATGGTACTTAACTATGGTAATGACTCAACTATGATACCAGAATTCTATAACTATAGTACTATGGTAATGACTCAATGGGTATAACTATGGTACTTAGTGGGTATAACATGCTATAACTATGGTACTTAATGGGTGTAACTATGGCAACAACTATGGGAATAGCCCCATGTCTTGATGAACAAAGGGCCATGGTTTGAATTTTTTAAGGGAAAACCATAGGAAAACCATGGGAAAATTGTGATTTATATAATCACATCATCCATAGCTTTGGGAAAACTCAGGTGTGAAATATGATCTGGTTGATATCATTGATGTTTGATGATTGATTCTGGTTGGTGGTTTGGAACATGACGTTTATTATTTTCCCATATAATTATTGGGAATTTCATCATCCCAACTGACTATATAATATTTTTCAGAGGGGTTGAAACGGCCAACCAGATGCCCATGCATAACCATTAATAACCCATTGATAACCATTAATAACCGTGAATAGATTCATGACAGTTATGAAAACCCGTATTAAGCCACAAAATTCACCATAAATGACACCCCATTCTTCGTTAACCCTGATTAATAGTTAACCCTTTGATAATCCCAATGGTTACAACGGTTGAGAACATATCTGAGAACATTATATATATATATAATTATATAGTTTATCAACAACCATGGACATTTCACCCCTATTATTGCTGGTTGGTGGTTTGGAACATGACTTTTATTTTCCCCAAAAGTTGGGATGATGATCCAATCTGACTCAAAAAAAATCATGGGGGTCGCTGCCACCTGGCAGAGCTAAGGTGACCAACCGAGACTTCCGAAACCTGGAAGTCATTTCCAGTTCCGTGAAAGTCTGGAAGGACGGTCGCGCCACTAAGGCCCGATGTGGGAGCCCTGGGGAGCCCTGGGGATGTGGGGATGTGGATCAACTTGTGATATTGCTTGATTTCCCATGGGAAATTTCAATGGGAAGAAACAAGGGGGAAGATCGATGCGAGACTATGAAATCATATGAAATCACTGATCTTGGGAGATAAAATCATGGGCACCCAGGTATTTTGCCACATGATACATCGAGATTTTCATGCTTCATCATGTTCCATTGCTGGTTGCGCGTTTAGGAAAGGTGGGCCAGCTACAAAAACTCCGGTCACCATCAATGACCTGGTCGCAGTCGATCACCGAATATCAGAAGTCCATGAAATCCCCAGGGTGGGTCAATTCCTCCCCAATTCCAATGGGTAAATCCCCCTTTTCAGTAAGTCAATCCCCAATTTTTTGGCGAAATCCATATCTGAGTGGTTTGGAACATGAATTTGATGACTTTCCATTCAGTTGGGAATTTCATCATCCCAACTGACAAACATTTGTCATATTTTTCAGAGGGGGTATACCAACCACCAACCACCAACCAGATATTAGATGGAATTAGTAGATATGAACCATTTATTAAGCACCATGAATGAATGGATATTATCATACATTGACCACCATTAACCACACGAAACGACGTGCCGCCACCAAGTCGCCCAGTCGCCGGCCAAATGTTCGAGAAATGCCACCAGGTGGAGCGGATCCTGGCTACCATGACCAGCGATTTCGACACCAAAGCTACTGGGGCGACCAAGGGCCACCAGCGCGCGGCTGGGGATTTGTGAAAATCTCATGGGGTTGAAGCAACAAAAAAATGGATGCGGAAGTGGGATAGAATTGGATTAATGTGATGATAGTTGATGATAGTTGATGATATTTGATGATATGTGATGATATTTGATGATATTTGATGATAGGATATATTCAACGTTAGCCTAATAAGTGCCATTGTCAAAACTGGATGTTTGTTAATGGTGGGGGAGGGTCATCAATCCATTCCATTAGGAGCTAGCTCTAGCCGTAGCCTTTGTTGATAAGTCCTAGTATGGTATGTTAACTATTGCTACATTATTGTTATTATGTTATTATAGTATAGCAATTATTGTATTAATAATGGTTTCCAGGTATATTTATTATATATAAATATGCATAAATATATATATATATATATTGTTGAACAGCCTCCAAAAACCATGGTAGAAAGCAGGAGCTTTACGCTCACCAGCATTGGGGACAGCAATCCGTAGAACCAATTGCGCTGTATTCATGGTACGGTCCAGCTACCGCCATATCTACATGGGCCCCGGGGGTGTCAGTTTGATGTTGGTTCCCAATGTCGGGTTAAGTTGGGCGATCTCTGAAGAAAATCGTTTTTTAAAAAAGGTATCTAAGATTAGACATGACTCGAATATACTAGAAAACCATAGTAATCTACTATTTCACCAGCATCGGTGTCCATTCAATATAAACATCAATAGTTTTCCAAATCTTCACTGTATCGCTTCCACCACTAAGTGCAGTTCCACTTCTAAGCAGATATTTTCTTCACCATAGTTATAAGGGCCCCATATCCCAACTTATCAAGGTTGAGTCACCACGGGTATATCCATGTGCTGGTTGGTGGTTTGGAACATGACTTTTATTTTCCCGAATAGTTGGGATGATGATCCAATCACCATGGTTGATAACAAACAGTTAGTTCTGAAAATCATATGGTTAATATTGCATAATATGGTGTCATTATCCAATATATACTGACCTGGTTTACAAAAAATAGCATGGTTCATTACCATATTTTTCAGGGGGGTAGGGCTCAACCACCAACCAGATGTAGTTTTCAGCATCCAAGCAGCTGAGGCCTTTCCATTTGATCAGCAGAAGCTGAAAGTCATCTTAGCCTCCGAAAAGCTGATGGCAGATGAACTGGTGCCCGGGCCACTTGGGGTCTAGGAAGTCTAGGCCCGGGCCGGAAAGAACTTAAAGTGCTTTATGTTGCTATCCAGTGGTTAGGAGGGAGCGATTTGGAGCTAGGGGTTTTTTTTTATTCCCTATATATTCCCTATTCGATGGGGAGCCAAGGAGCTACGAATCGAGTTTCCGAACCATCAAATAGGTTGGTTATTATTAACCCATATTAACCCCATGGAAAAACCCCATAGAAAAACCCCAGTTGCCATACATTCACCCAAAGAAAACCCCATGAAGATGATAGTTATATCAGTTGTATCCCCACAGTCACCGTAGTCAACTAAGATTGCAAGTCAGCTTAGCTAGCGTCAGCGGGGGAAATCCCAAAAAACATGGCTTGGATCATTGAGGTTTTACCATGGTTTTACCATGGTTTTATCGGGAAGATCATCAAACTAAATGTGGAAACGAGTCCAGCAAGACATGTACACTTTCTTGCAGGTTGTGTCGTTGAGACAACGAGTCACGCACCAGATTCCGAAACCTCAGCATCTGCAGGTGCTGAACCCACATACGGACCAGAAAGTGACTGGAGTGACCTGACCGCAGCCGTAGGGAAAATCCGTCTTTCGTTGGTAAAAAAAAACAGACTTTTCTCACCAGAGTTTAGAACCGGTAATTAGTGACAGCGGGCAAAAGTCACTAAGTCTTGGCGCTAACCTCTCATCGTTCAACCTTTCATGGCTTAACATGCCCTTTAACAAACAGAGATATGGAAATCCCATGAGCTTCCTTGGAAAATGATCTACAAATGGTGAGTTTTCCATAGCTGCTAGTTGGTTTACGTATCGACGGCTGGTTGGGATCTCTATCCCGAGATCGGATGAGCCCGCCGAAAAGGCACCATGATTAGCGCCCCAAGATACCCCAAAAATCTCCAAAAATTAGATCTACCCTCTGGTTATTTAACATAGCCATGGTATAGATGGCCCATAGAAATAGATGTTTTTCCAAACTTAAAAATTGGCAAATGGGTGGATCTTTCCATGGCCAAACTGTTAGTCATAACCACAGGGTAATTAATATGTTTAAAAAGCTGCGAAAATGGGTGGATCGTCAATTTTGGGGGTAAGTTCTGCTAATCTATGGTTAATCTATGGTTAATCTATGGTAAGTCTGAAGGTTTGACCCTCTGCTTCCTAGGTGAAGGATGATGTTCTACTTGGCACCTGGACTCAGCTTCCTGGGGAAGTTCTGATATCTTTCTTGGGGGCAAAACCCAAATATATATGGATGGTGCTTTGCAAACAGTGATTTTTGTCCATATGGTTCCTGTACATCATATAGTGTTTTTTCATGTTTCATATATATATATAATATGTCTTGGTATATTTACATATGAGCAGTGTTCAAAACCCCTGCTAGTTGATGATTATATGGGATTGTATTAGCCAATATATCAATATATTGGGGAGTATCATCATCCGGATGAAAAATCCTATTGACCAGCCAGTAGAAAGGGACCACAGAGGGTTTTGAACACTGCTTAATAAATGTGGACATATGTCATCGGGATATAAACAAAAAATAAATAGATGTAGTATTAACCATTAGTACAAATGCATACATTTAAGATATATATATATATATATACATACATAGATACAAGCCATATAATGGCGATGTGACACAGGGTGAACCTTTTGACCAAGCATTTATGGGCTATGTATGGGGTGTTTGGTCACAAGGATATCACAGGATATAATTTGGATAGTGGACTTCACAACCAGCAATATGATCTATTGGTAGTTTGGCAGGTTGTAGTCGCAATACCTGGGGAAATAACGATTTAAGCCAGAGAATGCTGGGAATTACATACATTAGAGATCTGCATATCGGAATTTGGCCAAAATGAAGCCAAACCATCCGCAATATTTGGGTAAAATGAGTAAAATGGATCTATTCTTGGACAGATTTACTTCATGGTCGCAACCTTTATCCTGGTTTTTTCAGATGCTTTTGGGATTAGTTTGGTTGATACCCCAATGGTGGGTGTAGGTGAGGCTGGTACAAAAACTGCTGAAAAAAAAACATGGTGATAGTGGGATCTTGGAAATCAAAGTGCGAATGATCTACTTTAGTTCTTTTGATTCATGTGGCCACAAAAAATGATATTGATATATATATATATATATATTGATTCTAAATTCTGATACAAGAGATTCATGTTTTCATGACGATACACAGTGTTTTCAGATGTTTTCAGAGACATTTGCCGAGGACTCCTCAAAGACTTGATGGGCTCATGGGCTCATGACATTTGCCCATTGTGGCTTTCCGGTTTGTCATGGGAGCCAAGTCATGGACCATGACGACTCGTATTGAAACCCATGGTGATAATGGGGATTCCCTCATGACGAAGCTCCCAATTTCGTCCAAAATCTTCAGGTGGCTCAAGCACCCACCAAGCGGCCGATGTTTCCGCCACGCTGAATGATAAAAATCCTTGCTACCCCTCAGTCAACTAACTTTGCTATGGAAAATCCCCATTTAATAGATGATTTAGCTATTAAAAGTGGTGATGTTCCAGTTCGCTATGTTAGTTTAACAGAGGCTATCCGCATTTCTTTTGCTCCACCAGAGGTAGCGGCTTCACTGGTGTGGAAGGACCTGAAGTGAACCATTTCGGGGTAGTTGGGGAATCTCCAAACGAAACTCGTCAGACTTGGAGGAATCTATGACTAATGAATGGAATTTGTGGCTAGCCTCACTGCAGATTCACTATATAAATGATGGTAATTCTGATCGCAGAATTGTTTGTTATGTCAGTTCTTTGAAATGTCCTAATTTGCCCAGATGAATTGTTGATGGTTGGATCATGTGCATTGGATCATTCCCATGATAAAAAGAATCATGCGGTGGTGGATTTAGAATACATATTGATTAATATGTTATGCCGTTATGGATTCAGAAGATCAAATTTCTTTGATTTGGGTTTGAGGTCATCAATTTGTTCATCTTTGTACCTTTGACTTGGCGTTTTCTTATCCACAAAAAGACCCTGAAATGGTTTTGAGGACGTCCAGGCCTCCTTTCATGACAATTGTCCGCAGACAATTTCTTGCTGACGCCACCCATTCTGCAATCATTACTATGAAAAGCTATCAAAACTGTAGATCTGCTGGTACTATTGTTCCAAATGAATCGTATATTCTTCGGGGTGCTGAAACCAGCCCGCATCAAACTGAAACCCTGAGGGTAAATCGACTTTCGGAAGGTTGGTTGATCGATCTTGAGCCAATGCCCGGCGAAAAATCTGCTTGATTGCAGGGTCTCCAAGATGATGCATTGGAAAATGTCATCAATTTATGTTTGCTGCAAACTTGGAACAGTTGTGTATACCACACGCGGTGGTTTTAATGGTGGTCAGTGGTATCTTCGGTGTTCGGTGTATCATGAAGATATCCGAAGCCTTTCAGGAGCAAAGCCCAATTACACCATCGACAATTTCGAAGAATCCGACGGCCCACTGGTGTGACCCCTGATCTGTTGTGCTTCAAACCACTGAAACAAAGCACTGAGTCTCGTTTGTTTGTGAGTCTCGACTTGCCGGCTTTTTGTAGTGAAAATGGAGAAATAGAATGAAATAGTTAAGTTGAGAAATAGCATAACTATGGTTTATGAATGTTTGTGACAAGATATGACAGATATATGTATATACAGTAGTTGATGGGGGTTATAAACAAACAAACATTATTGCTGTGGCCCGTCCTTGTAACCAAAGCGACTGGCATCCTCAGGACCTGCTGGGCATCCTCTCTGTTTTTTTTTTCGGAAAGTCTCATGAGATCCAGGTTGAGGTATATGTTCTGCTAAAGTTTCTAGCCATCCATAGTCATGCCTAGATTCAAAAGGCAGCCCTACCAAATGAGTTTTCTTTGATTTAGGCGCAGATATTGGCACTATTCAGGACCACATTTCTTCAAAAAAGCCATTGGCATTCTAGCGAATTAGAGATGTTTTTAAGTCCCACTGATGTTTCATAAAACAGGTTTTTTATAGAATCCAGCAATTCATTCCAGCACAATCTATAGCTACCCACATCCCATGGCTTTCCGAAAACCCACATCCCAAGTCCCACTGCGCCGCTCGCCGCAACTGCCGAGTCGAGGTGAAGAGTCGAGGTGTCTTGGAGATCAAGATCCGCCGCAACTCGGTGCTGCGGTGCTGCCTGAGGAAGACCATTGTTGTTGATCAATGGTTGATGATGGAAAAAATTGGGGTTGAATTCTGTGGTTGTACCATGGTTATATAGCTGTGATGGTTAAAATATGGTATAATTAATGTTATACAATCCAAATCTATTCAAGATTAATTCTATCCGCTACATACTGGCATTGGGGATCACTTGTACCCATGAACATATTCCACTTAAACTGCAATCTGCCCCCCCATTTATGTTTGTTGGTTATATATCTGTCATTAAAAAAGAAAAACATAAAACAATAGCTATAGGAGTTGCGAATTTAGCATTGGCTACGAATTGGCGCCCCACCTTGTAAAAGATGAGGGTAGGACCGGGTAGGACATATCTATACATCATTTTTGTGCCGTGTGGTAAGTGATGGGACCTTTCCAAATTTGCGGATGTCCTTTCAGTGAACCTAGATCTTAGTATCTGCACTGTCTTCCACGGAATCTTGGCCCTGCCAATTCCTACTATGGTCGTTTCATATTGCGTATTTGTTCTCATTGAACATGGTCGTACATCGACTCCTGTGGTTTCTTCGTGTACATGAACTAGGCACTGACAAATTCTATGTAGCTATCGAGCACGAAATTGCATTTCCCTGTTACTGTTGTACACGGTGACAACGTCGTCAAATGCACTTGCGACTTCCAGTTACTCAATGGGAAACCAACCGGATTTTTTCATCCGAGGTAACTCAGCTTCTGCTGGGAGGCAGATTTTGACCCCTGCCTTTATTATTCTTGGCGTGGCCTACAGCGTCTTCTTCTTCCCCATGGCCGGAGAGCGGATAAGCTTGAGGATAGTGACATGTTGGGAGGATGTTGAGCAAAACTTTGAGAAATCCATTGGAATTTAAAGGACTTTGAAAACTTCATGGAAAACTGCATATGGACGTTCTCAACCTGAGATTTAGAGTGGTGATTTCTTTACCTATCATGGTGGGTTGTCCACATCATGATTATCCCATGATATTCCCATCATATCACCATTTTGGCTAGTGAAATCCGTATTGTTGTTGTTTAAACCACCATAAAGTCACCATATATATTAAAAAAAACACTTAACAGATACTTCAAAACAATTTAGATACTATTTCATACTATACTATGAACATATATACTTTTTAATAAATACGGAAAAAGCTAATAGATACTAGACATACATATTATTCTCTAAATCCTCAAAACAAGAATCTGTCCTTCGCCATGTCCCGAAGGTTGCCGCCTTCGTCATGCCCCGGGTTGCTGCTTCGATCATTTCGCTGCTGGGTGCTTTGCCCATAAAAGGAGGATGTGGGAAAATTATGGCTTAATGGCTTATCCCATTTTATAGTATGGCTTTGCAGTATGGCTATCCTTTAATGGCTTATCCCTTTATTATACAGAATTATGGTATGATATGAAATTACTAACCATTTTATATGGTTTCATATGGATTAATGGCGATAAATTCATGGGATAATGATGTGGATATTAATGGATATCCCCTCCAGTGATCGAAAATGGCAATGGGAAATCTGATAGAAATCGTGGTTTCAGTGGTTTCCAGCTAGGGAAAATCATCGACCTGGGGAAATTTCCCAGCCACGTTTGATCACCTCGGGATTGGCAAAACTTTCACATCCTGTCGCTGCAGGTCCACCGCTGTGAAAACCACAGTGAAAACTCTAGGCGTTGAGCCCATCATCATCATCTTCATCATCATCATCAATGATAGTAATAATAACTATATACGATATTTAATGATAGTAATGCTAATCATGACAGTAATAATAATTGTAAGAAGAAGAAGAAGAATCAGCATCATCATCGCCATTCCATCGACAATCCAGAATTTCCAGATATTAGCTTCACTATATGCTGCCAAAGCTGTGTTAACATTGACCCCCTCTTTGATGAGCTTTGGTTTGATCCGCTGGTTAAATCGCCCCATGCCTGGTGCAGAACCAAAGTAACTGGGGCCTGTATGACCACAGTTCTAGAGGCCCCATATCCCAATTGATGCAGTTGTTAGAATCCAAATGTGTTGTACTCAGTAGTAACCCCTGGCCTGCACCTCAGTTAAAATTATTGCCATTGTTATTCCCATTAACCATGAATAACCATCGATCATCCATAGTAACCATTGTTTTCCATGAATAACCATTGATAATCCATATTAACCATTGATAATCCATATATATATATATCCATATCAACCATATTAAACCATTGTTAGTGGCCATAAAAACGTTGCATCAACCGATTTAAGTCTCCAGTCACATCACGAGGGAATTTCCGCTCGTGGAATCGCCGCAATCCCGAGGCATGTTGACCTTCATGACACTTGGTTGAAGCAGAAACCCAACCCGTTGCCGACATGGCCGACATGAAGAAATCCCAAAAAAAACCATGGTTGATGGGTTACGATATATAGGGGTGAAACTGAACCTACCTGGATTTGCATGGGGATTATATGATAAGATTGATAAGCAATGTGGGAATGTGCAGAATGGAAAACCGATTTCACCAACGAAGATCATAATATAATCTCATACGAAATCCGACATGATATGTTTCCTGTTTGATTTGAATGTTGATTTTGTTTCATGGAGATGTGAGCCAATCAAGAATCATGAGGCATTTGTGTGGGACCTATCTTAACTTTGGGATGTTCGTCCCATGGATCATTCGCGTTTGTGTTTAATGGAGGTACCTTTCTGGACTACAGGTGGTTACACCATGATGAAACTCCGCCCTGTAAACAGTTTGTCGCTTGTAGGACGAAGAACAAGATGCCGGACACATTTGGGGCCAAGTGGAGGGGGGGCGGGTCCGTGGCGAGTCACTCGTGTTGATGATCCCAAAGAAATCATACGAATTGAGTGGGGATTGCTAGCTATATCCAGTTCTACAACAGGAAATAATGGTAATCCCCCTAGTATGGTATATTAACTATGGTTATAGTCACTTATATGGTATATCATGGTATATATAGTAGTCCCACCTCCCTTTTTATGAGTCCCACCCCCCAGAAACCACCGTAAAAAGTAGTGGATGAAATCAGATTTCGGAGACCATTGGAGCATTGGACCAAGCCGGGCAGTACAGAATTGGACAATTCTCTTCAACTGCCATGAGAGATTTTAGCACCAACCCTCTGGTAAACTAACATAGCTATTGAAAATGGCCATTGATAGTGGATTTTCCCATTAATAATGGTGATTTTACAGTTCGCTATTTTGACATAACCAGAGGGAAATGTGTGTGTGTGTAACATCTGAACAGATGTAAAACTTCTTGGATTCGAATCTTTTCACATTTGCAGGGACTCTTTTCATATTTGCAGGGGGACTGGAACCGATTTGCCTATCCAGTCCAACGAAGCTATGGCATTTCGGTG
>Ga0126342_10015865_pt1 | contig 13167 bp, 20 predicted proteins | sample Cyp1metagenome_FD_92528 | JGI IMG/M metagenome (GOLD analysis project Ga0126342, IMG submission 92528) | Coral microbial communities from Lord Howe Island, Old Settlement Bay, Australia - Cyphastrea 1 metagenome | ecosystem: Host-associated > Invertebrates > Cnidaria > Coral ... | reverse complement strand
GCTTTTACACACAGAAGCTTTTACACACAGACACTTTTACACACAGGCACTTTTACACACAAACGCTTTTACACACAGACGCTTTTACACTTTACACCACAGAGGCTTTTACACACAGATGCTTTTACACACAGAAGCTTTTACACACAGCACACAGAAGCTTTTACACAGACACGTTTACACACAGAAGAAATTGCAATTTTACCCCAGTTTTTGGCGATCGAACCTGATTTCATGCGAAAGGGTTGCACGGGACAAGTTGAAATCGCAATTTTACCTCAGTTTTTGGCGATCGAACCTCATTTCGTGCGAAAGGGTTGCGATTGGACAAGAGGAATCGCAATTTTACCGCAGCTTTTGGCGATCGAAACTCATTTCGTGCGAAAGTGTTGCGACGGGAACCCGGAAATCGCAATTTTACTTCAGTTTTTGGCGATCGAACCTCATTTCGTGTGAAAGGGTTGTGCCGGACGACTGGAAATCACAATTTTACTTCAGTTTTTGGCGATCGAACCGCATTTCGTGCGAAAGGGTTGCGCCGGACGACTTGCAAATCGCAATTTTACCGCAGTTTTTGGCGATCGAACCTCATTTCGTGCGAAAGGGTTGCGTTTCGTGCCGTCTCGTTGGCACTGCCCCGCGCCTTCAAGAGAGAAAAAGAAAAGAAGGAGAAGGCAAGAGGGCAAGAGGAGAAGATGTGAAGATGTGAGGATGTGAAGAATGAGCAGATGTGAAGATGTGAAGATGTGAAGATGAGAGGATGTGAAGATGTGAAGATGTGAAGATGAGCAGCTGTGAAGATGTGAGGATGTGAAGATGAGAGGATGTGAAGATGAGAGGATGTGAAGATGTGAAGATTTGAAGATGAGAAGATGTGAAGATGTGAGGATGTGAAGATGGGAAGATGTGAAGAGGAGAAGATGTGAAGAATGAGCAGATGTGAAGATGAGAAGATGTGAAGATGAGAGGATGTGAAGATGTGACGATGTGAAGATGAGCAGCTGTGAAGATGTGAGGATGTGAAGATGAGAGGATGTGATGATGTGAAGATGAGAGGATCTGAAGATGTGAAGATGTGAGGATGTGAAGATGGGAAGATGTGAGGATGTGAAGATGGGAAGATGTGAAGAGGAGAAGATGTTTTACAGACCCCCACTATTGGAAGAACCCTGCGCTCATACGCTCTCGGGAAGAAGGAAAATGGTTCAAGAGAGTGCATGATTTTTCTGAGCATCGCAACACGTCATATTTCGCATCCATCACCTGCAACATTCATTCTCAAGACCATGACCCTGAAAACTTGGTGAGATGCCCAAAACATTTTTTCTCACACATTTGCAAAGCATTTGCTCAGAGCAGGTCGCGTTAGAAAAAAACACATTTGTTTCAAATGTTTCGCTGAAATTCACATGGAATGTAGAGCTGAATTGCCTTCTGCAGCCCCTCCTTCAAAGAGGGATCCTTGTGGGGCGAAAGCATTCCGGATTGAAACCGGTCCGACGGTGCAGTCTGCACACTCTGTGCAAGGCAATTATTGCAAGTCCTCGGGTGCCAATTCCAGGCCCTTTTTGTAAGTCTCAGCGGCCTCATCATACCTATATGAATCAAAACACTCCCGGCAGGCGCTGGCAACGTTCAGTACCATCAGGAAGTAGCAGGAACTGAAACTGACTTCACTACCATCGGATACCATCGCTCAAGTTAGAATTGCCAAGCCCAAAGTTCGATCTGCGCTCTGTGGACCAGGCCGCTTGAGGAAGAATTCTGCAAGCCCTTTTCTGGCATATCCCTTTGGCCAGTCCTCGCATCCGAAGTCCCATAAAAATGAAAAGGTTGATGTTGATTTGTATATATGTATACAATTAAATCTATGTATATATATATGTATGTATGCATGTATGCATACATACATACATACATACACGTATGTGTATATGTATATATGCGTGTGTATCTAAATTTAGATATAAATGTATGTATGTAAAAATGTATATATATATATATATATATATATTTATATTTATCTATTTATTTACAAAAATATGTATGTGTATATATATATAGATATAGATATAGATATAGATAAAGATGTATGTATGTCTGTCTGTCTGTCTGTCTGTATGTATGTATATGTATATGTATATGTATATGTATATGTATATATATGTATCTGTATCTGTATCTGTATCTGTATCTGTATCTGTATCTGTATGTATGTATACATAAAAATATGTATGTATATGTGATTTGTATGTGTATATATATATGTGCGTTTGTATATTGTGATTTTGCTGTCTAACCTTGACATTCGTTGGAACATGCAGAATGTGATCTGACAACGAGTTGTCTTTTGGAGGTTCCATACCTCACTCCAGCGGGGATGCGCCTTTGAATGCCAGTGGATCGATGGCTCAGGAGGGCCAGGTGGTCGAGCAATCTTTAAACCTTTCTTGCGTGGGATCGCAGAAGTGTGCCATTGGAAAATCAGCGTTGTGCGGGCCTTGGGAAGGCAATTTGCGTGTTGATCCGGAGGTCCTGTGGTGAGTGGCTGCCCGTGTATGCAAGTACACTGGTAGCGGGGCTACCAAGGCCAGTTGAGGTGTCTTTGACAAGGACTCACTGGAAGCCTTTTTGATCCAGGATGTCATCACTTGAAGGTGGCCCAGTACAGGGTTCAGGTGGAACTACATCGACATCGCTGTCCCATGTGCCCTGGACAATGATACCATCTTTCAAGCCTGGCGAGGCTGAGATCAATGAGTACGTAAAGAAACTGGAATTCTTGGCCAGTTTGTGGCATTTGTCGTCCCGTGCGGCCGTGCTCTGTGAGGGCAGTGCATTCAAAAAGGTGATGCGGATTGCTCCTGAGAAGCTCAAAGTCAACTCAGTGGATGGAGCGAAGCTCTTAGTGCAAACCCCTGGCGGAATCTGTGGGAAAAGCAACCTTGAAGAGAAGTTCGAGAGGTTTGAGCGTGCCATTTTTTCCACTGTTCGAAGATCCGATGAATTAATCCCATGAAAGTTACTTAGCAAGACATGTATCAGTTTGAAGAACTGCTCCAAATGGGTGTTGGTTTTGAAGAAGACCGCGCCTATGTGCTCTTGCGCAATTCGGGGCTTGGTGCGGAAGACAAAAAGAAACTGATAGTGGATGCCGATGGAGATTTGAAATACAAGAACATTGTCTCATCTTTGAAACTCTTGGGATCCCGATTCTTGCATGAGCTGCAATCTGGAAGCAGATCTGTGTCGCGTAGCAAAACCTATGATGTCAATGCAATATTTGAGGATGAAACCAGGGAGAAACCAATGAGGATGATGTCGCCTTCGTTGGGGGTTACTGGGATGAACATGAACCACCTTTGGATGAGAGCGACCCCGATGCCATAGTCTGCTTGCAGTTTGAAGATAGCCTTGCTGAAGCATTACAAAGTGATGGTGAGCTTGCGGCTTGTTGCAGCACCTACTTGGATGCCAGAAAATGACTATCAGGCCGCAACAAGAATCGTGGTGTCTGGGGAAGCTTCAAATTTTTTCTGGGAATGCCAAAGGCAAAGGGAAGGGAAAAGGGAAATGGGGCAGCCGGTTCTGTAAACCATTGGCCCAACGGATTCTGGAGTCTGAGTGGCGGCGATGCGGCCAGAAGGGGCATTGGAAGGCCGAGTGCCCGTTAGCCTGTTCGTCTGGGGCTCAATCGAATTCCAACTCCAAAGAGATCGGTGCCTTTGCTGGAACGTTGGACGTCATCGATGGTGAAGCCGAATCCGACATGCCACTGCAGCCAAGGCCCTGTGTGATGTCCAAAAGTTGTCTCCAAGCTGTTATGACTGTTTAGTGGGGATTAGTAATGTTTCTGGGGATAATCATAATCCGAGACTGTCCGGTCCGATGCTGTCTAGGTTTGTGAATTCCCTGAAGAGCCTACTAAGCCCTCAGCCTGAAAAGTCCTCTGAGCCATCCGTCCGAGTGGACCATCCGAGTTCACTGATATCCGCCATGCCTGAAATGTCACCGGTCCCAAAGGGGCCGGAGAGTGTAGCTATGTTTGTGAGCCATGGCCCATTTGGAATCATGGACATGGGGGCAAGTCAAACTGTCATTGGTCGCCAGCAGGTGCCAGACCTTCTCAAGAATTTGCCCGTTGCCGTTGCAGCCCAAGTTCAGAAAGTGCCATGCCAGACCATTTTCCGTTTCGGCAATAGCAGCACAGGCAGCACAGTGTCATGTCGTGAAGCACTCCTAGTCCCTCTCAACCAGTGGAATTTCAAAATTTGTGTAGTTGAAACCAAAACTCCATTCTTGATTTTCCAACAATGTTTTAAGAACTCAGGGTGCTCAAATCGACACCGCACAGGACACCGTGTTTTTTTCCAAGATCCAAACCACCATGCCACTGATGCTGACTGAAAAGAAACTGTATTTGGTCGACTTTTGTGAACTCATCCGAAAAGCTCAGGTTCAGGCCTCAGATGTCCATCAGGTGAGCAGTCCAATGTCCGTCCATCATGTCAGCCGTCACAGATGAGGTTGTGAATCCTCATTCAGCCATGAACACAACCACCCATGTGCCTCAGCCGAGCATTTGTGAGAACTCAAGAGTTCCGGTGAACCCAACGTGCTCTCCTGCGATCAAGTCTGAACTCTTGTGTCCATCCAGTCATGCCGTCGATGTCTCTGGCAGATCGTTTCCAGGCAGTGACCGCCCATGCCAAAACCGAGGAGCATCAGAAGAAGTCCTACGAGGAGCTGTCCAAGACGCCACGCCCATTGCGTTCGGAGAGGCCAGGGTGGGACAAACGTTCCAAGAAGTGATTCAGACAGACCCCAAGTATGTTCAATGGTTCACACGAAAGTATGGGGACAGTCAGAAGGAGACCCACAAAGCACTCCTGTACTTCATCAACCTCTATTTGTCACTATGTGGAAAGACAGGACTTGACCCAGGGGATCGAAACCCAAGTCCACCAGAAGCCCGTTGTTCCACATATGGCCCTGAAAGCCAAGAGCCGCGCAGCCCCGTCCGACAAGCTGGACACTGTGAGTCAGGACAGTTGGTCCGAAGAGGACATGCCATGGATCCCAGAAGTCGGGTCTTGCAGGAGCAATTGCCCGTAAAAGCGCAAAGGCTCCCATCTTGGCCAGCTCAGCCGATACCTTTGCGTCGAACCACGTCATCATTGGATGAACCTGGAGGTTGCGGATGCAAGGTGGAGCTACTGGCATTGTCTGTACTTGAACTGGGAATATCATGCTTTGAGGTCTTAAATTGGGACACATTTTCAGGGGTAGTCTTCTGGCGAAGACGCGCTGATGGCACGACAGGGTCGGCACTGCGTTGAGGCGGCACAATGTTTTTCTGTGGGCGAATGGGTTTACAAATAGTGTTTCTCATGTTAGCTCTATCCTTCCATTTCCATGTTCGGCCACAAGCGGTGCAGTTGATCTTCCCCTCATCTTCCCTGCCAACGATCTTTCCGAGTTTACGATTCCATTCAAGGGTATGTTTACTTTTGGCCTTATAGTCTTTTAGGAGCTTATCAAGCGCATCATCTAAACGTTTTTCACTCTGATGAAAACCGTCCTGTTCGAGAATAACTGTGGAATTCTTTTGAAAGCAGGGTTTGTTAGTGATCTTAAGACGAATGTGCTTAGACCGAGCTACATACTTGCCACACTTGCAACACCAAACACCAGGCTGATTGCTCTGTCTAGGCTTCAACATATGTCCGTTCTGGTCTACAGCCGGAACTTCACCATGCTCGGCGTTCTGGGACAATTCTGATCGTTTACCAGATTTATAATCCTGGATATAAGCTTGCCATATGAGCACAAGAGTTTGCTGTATGAGTATGATCTGCTGATCTGACATAGTTAAACTGTTAGGAATGAGAGCTGCATATTGTGTGCATGTTGGTAGTTTTTGGAAATCGATATGAGCAATTGGCTTGCGAATGTCTGAAAAAAGGGGGCAAGTCCAAGAGATATGTAAAACCGTGGGTTCTTGGCCGCATGGACATGTCATGCATTGGGCATCCTTTCAGTGACGGGCATCTCTTTCTTCAGTCATGAGACCCCCAACTAACAACCTACGCAAAACTCCTTGTTGCATAAACACGTTCTCATCAGCTGTAGTCAGGGCTTTTCTATCGAGTTCTTTATACAGCATCATAGTTCTCCTGAAATCAATGTCCTGGACATCATGGAAATGCTGAGGTCTGTTTTTGGCAGCCTTCTTTAAAAGTTCACCACGCCAGCAATCCAATCCACCGTATCCCACATCACCATTTTCATGCTCAACATGGTCACATGTCCCAGGAACAGCTCATGCGGCACTGGCAGCTTCAAAATGAGACCTTCTTGACGTGTATTGCACGGAACAAAGTCAGCTGACCTACCAAAGCTCCAAGTTGGGATTGAGATCGGTTCGATTTGGTGAAAAACCAGGGGACGTGTCCACTTTTCATGGCCGAACAAAACTGCATGATATGCTCTGGAAAATCCGACCCAAGCATATTTGGGTGTCCCCTAGATGCGCACCATCGAGCCAATGGAATCATTTGAATGCCGCCAAGTCTTTGAAATTGGCTGAGCAGATTTCTGCAGACTGAAAATCCGAAAAAAAGTTTATCTCCTAGTAGGCGATGCTTTGTTCCGTTTGCAAATGCGGCGAGGACCTCAGTTCCACTTTTCACCTGGAGCAGCAACCAAAACGCCGTAGGTTGTTTGGGAAATTCCACACCGATCAGATCCTTGCTCCGAGTGAAGCACTTCCTCAGCCTGCGGCCGGACCAGAAATGCCTCCGGGGGAAATGTTTGATCCTTCTCCGAGTGGATCCAACAAGTCTGCGGTCAGCCAAGCCGTCCAAATGGCGGAACAATGTGCTCCCCAGCTCCGTAAGATAGTGATTCAGTGATCCAAGAAGGGCCTTTGCTTGAATTGATCCAAGAAATGTACTGAGACAAGAAAGTCGTTGCCTTGGCTTTCTGTAGGGACCGCATGCGTGTTTGTCCAATCGGATCCAAGGGATTTGCACCTTTCCGCCGCATGCTTGGCAAACGCCGTTCTGATTCGCAGACTTTTGAAGACGCCTCCTGGGAAGCTTGGGAAACATTGTCGCATCGACAGCAGATCCGCACTAGCATCCCAGCCGGACTGATGATCACGGTGTTTGCCACCAATAAGCGTGACACTCCGGTAGTTCCAAATGAATCCCAAACGGTTGAGAAGCGAGCCAGAAATCCCTGAAGTAGACCATGAGGTCAAATCCAGCCATGTGGATAAACCAGACTCTGTACAGCAACCGGAACAGGCACCAACACAAAGGGTTTCGTCATCTTCCAGTTCTGAAATCACAGGTGGGAACCTTCCCATAAGATGTCAAACACATGGACCGCTTTTCAAAGAATTGGATCACGGTGTTCAAAATCAGATCAAGAAGCTACACCAGAACCTTGGTCACCCTGATACACGTGTTTTGCAACTTGCGTTGAAACGGTATGGATGGTCCGACAAAGATATCCAGGGATGTGCAGATTTCGTATGCCCGGTATGCCTGGAAAGCAAGATGCCAAAGGTTGCCAGACCCGGTGACCTTCATGCCCCCCGTGATTTCAATGACCTGTTGTCGTTTGATGCAGCGGAATGGCAAAGTGAAAAGGGTTATATTCCGATTTTTCCACTGATTGAGGCCTTCCCAACTGCATGGATTCTTGGCAGCTAGGACGTGCTGCGCGCAATGGAGGTGTGTTGAAACATATGTTGGATAAATATCATCTTGAACAACCCATTCGAAATGATGAAGATTTCAACATTGGTTTGATGCACTTTTGTAATGCCAAGAATGCCATGTCCCGACATGAGGGTTTCACACCTGAGCTCTGGGTATTAGGAAAAATGAAGCGCTTCCTGGCAGTGTGTCTCACGGCTCTCTAGACAGTGCTGGTTTTGCAGGACTTGAACAAGATAGCACTGAGGGGTCAAAGTTTCATGAAATGTTAGCCCGCCGTGAAGCAGCAAGGGTGGCTTTCGTGAAAACTGACCACAGTGCAACATTGCGGCGCGCTTTGCAGGCACGTTCAAGGCCAGACCGATTCAGATTCCAAGGAGGAGATCTTGTGACGTTTTGGCGAGAAGGAAAAGGCACTGAAAATGGATCCTGGCTGGGCCGGCCACAGTACTCATGATTGAAGACCGTAATCTCCTATGGCTGAGTCACCTGACCCGTTTGTATCGTTGCGCACCAGAGCATGTCCGCCAGTTATCTGAGGATGAAGGTCGGGGTGTCACCGACCCTGACCGGCAAATGCTGCAGCTGCCTGATCATAGTGGGTCCGGTGTATTCCAATACTGAGAACTGTCATCCCAAGAAGGTCCACCCAATGCAACACAGTATCAGCACCTGACCATAATAACCCTGAACCCGATACCATAATCCTGGAAATCCTTAACGTTCCCGATAACCATCAGTCCCAAAACACCCCCTGTCCATTGGCCAACCTGGAGGTAGTTCAACTGGCCCACATACACCAACTGAAGGAATCCCAGCTGTTGAAGAACAATCATGGAATGTGCCGGTTCCTGAAGCTTTGGAAAATGAACTTGTAGTCTCTGATCTCCCTCATGACTTTTGGATGATTTTGGGAACTCGAACCAGGAAAACTCATCCGTCACCATGTGATCCCCAGGTTGCGCGTGTTTTTTCCAGAAGATGCCATGGACTGTACAGTAGACCTCAAGGATATCAGCAGTACCCGGACCACATGTGGGATCTGCGCTTCCGGTAGTGCGTTCCAACATCAAGAGACCTGGAAAGAAAATGTAGTCAGACATCAACCCTTGCCAGAACCATGGACTGGACAAACCGTCTTTGATTTGTCCGAGACAGTTGTACCAGTCAAAGAGGGTTGGCAGGCCCGGGGAAGTAGCAAGCCAGAGCAACAGTCGTTTCAAGGTGAGATAATCCTGACCATGGAAAATGTCCAAAAATGCCTGGGAAAAACCTATGACTACCAAGAGAATTTCCTAGCCTCTGCGACCAAAAGGGAAAAGGTTGAGGTTAAAATGAAAAACCTTTCACCTGAAGAAATAAAGATGTTCCAGAAAGCCAAAGAAAAAGAACTTGATTCCTGGTTAGCCACCGACACGGCTCGCCGTATCCTAAGATGCAAACTCCCTGAAAGCCAACTTCTTAGGACCAGATGGGTATTAACCTGAAAAGCCCTAGATGAACAAGAACAAAAGGAAACAGGTCCCAGCCGCAAAGCCAAGGCCAGGTTGGTGATCCTTGGATATGAAGATCCCCAGATCCACACACTACCCAGAGATTCCCCAACACTTGGTAGAGATAGTAGAATGCTTGCACTCCAATGCATTGCCAGCCATCAGTGGGCAGCAAGGTCTTTTGACATTCGCACTGCTTTCTTGCGTGGCAGCAGGCAGGATTCACGGATCTTGGGCATTGAGCCTCCAGCTGAACTGCGGTGCAGAATGGACCTGAACGATGAAGAAGCTTGCGAGCTTCTCAAAGGGGCCTACGGCCTCATCAATGCGCCGTTGCTCTGGTACTGTGAGTTGAAAAGCACCCTGTTAGGTCTTGGCTTCATCATATCTCCCTTAGACCCCTGCCTTTTTGTATTTTCGAAGAAATGTCCCAACCATGCTGAACCCTCTGTCATCCATGCTGTACTCGGCATTCATGTAGACGATGGGATAAGGGGTGGAGACCATCACTTTCAACAGGTCATCAAAGCTTTAGAAGCCAAGTTTCCGTTCGGATGTCAAGGCCAGGGATCTTTCACCTTCACTGGAGTGAACATTCATCAAGAACATAACGGTGATATCTTACCCAGTCAAAGGGAATATACCAATGACATAATCCCAATTGATGTCAATAGGGATCGCCGAAAGAATCTTGAAATACCCGTCAACAATGTTGAACTGCAGCAACTTCGTCGTTTCATCGGAAGTTTGCAAAATGCGGCCACAAATTCACGCCCAGACTTGTCCTGCACACTCAGCCTTCTCCAAGCCCGTGTGACTTGTGCCACTGTGGCAATTGTTGCAAGGTAACAGACTGTTGGCTGATGCAAAGAAGTTTTCCCATGTGACCATAAGGGCTCAAGCGTTACCAGTTCACCAGGTCCGGTTCTTATCTTTTTCCGATGCTGCATTCGCCACCCGTGAAAAAGCCCACTCTCAAAAGGGATGTATCATCTTAGCCACGACAGAGGGAATTGACCAGACTGGTCACTCCAAAGTAGGTCGTTCAGTGTGGTTTTCCAAAAAAAAATGAACAGAGTGGTTTCCAGTACTTTGGCATCAGAAAAGTATGCCCTGTCGGGGGCATTAGATCTTCTGAGATGGACAAGGATGCACTGGCCCTGGATTCTCAATCCTTTTGTCGCTTGGAAGAAACCTGAAGAGAATTTTAAAGTGCGTTTGGCGTAGTAGATTGTAAGAGCCTGTTTGACTTGTGGCAGAAAACATCAATCCCTCAATGCACTGAATACGGAACCATGCTGGAAACTCTTGTGATTAAAGACCGGCTTTCAGACTCAGAAGGGGTGATCATCAAATGGGTACATTCTGCAGCCCAGATGACAGATTCGTTGACCAAAGACATGGACACTGGTGTACTCCAAGAATTTCTCAAATATAGAAAAGACACTTTACATGATGTAGATGAAATCCTGAAACAACGTGCAGACAAGCAAATCCATCAACAATAGTACCAGCAATCCAGCTCCATCGAAACCGCATTGCATGTTTTTGCGATGATGATGGAGTCCGGATGACCAATGCAAGTAGGATCACGTGCCGTGTCTTGATCTTGCTGGCTTCCCCAAATCTAATTAGCTCTGAAGAGAATGCTATAACTGCAGTTCTCCCAATGGCTGTTCCCGTTGAAACACTCGGCGACAGACGCTCCAAAAACAACCTTCCTGTCAGGTCACATCCTCCTATTTTTTTGCCATCTCCTGCTGTCTTCAAAAAGAAAGCTTAGAAAAGAAAATTTTTAGGAGTGTGATTTTGCTGTCTAACCTTGACGTTCTTTGGAACATGCTGCATGTGATCTGACAACGAGTTGTCTTTTGGAGGTTCCATACCTCACTCCAGCGGGGATTCACCTTTGAATGCCAGTGGATCGATGGCTCAGGAGGGCCAGGTGGGCGCTTAGGGTTGCCAAATCTTTAGACCTTTCTTGCGTGGGATCGCAGCGGTGTGCCGGCGGAAAATCAGCGATGCGTGGGCCCTGGGAAAGCCATTTGCGTGTGGATCCGGAGGTCCTGTGGTGGGTGGCTGCCAGCGTACGCAAATACAGTAGATAAATATATTTACATATGTATATATGTATATATATATGTATAGATGTATAGATGTATATATTCATATACGTATATATGTGTATATCTGTATGTATGTATGTATGAATGAATGAATGAATGAATGAATGAATCAATGAATGAGTGAGTGAGTGAGTGAATGAATGAGTGAGTGAGTGAGTGAATGAATGAATGAATGAATCAATGAATGAGTGAGTGAGTGAGTGAGTGAGTGAATGAATGAGTGAATGAATGAATGAATGAACGAACGAATGAATGAATAAATTCATGAATATGTATATATGTATATATGTATGTATGTATGTATGTATGTATGTATGTATTTTTGTATATATGTATATATGTATATATGTTTATATGTATATATGTATGTATGTAATTTTGTATATATGTATATATGTATATATGTTTATATGTATATATGTATGTATGTATAGATGTATATATGTATGTAAATATGTATGTGTATATGTCTATATGTAAGTATGAATATCTGAATTTGTATGTATGTATATATATATATGTGTGTGTAGGTATGAATATATATATATATGTATATGTATACGTATGTATGTATGTATATATGTATGTATGCATGTATGCATGTATTTCTGCATGTATGTATATATGTACATATGTATTTACATACATACAGACAAACATACATACATACATACATGCATGCATGCATACATACATACATACATCCATCCATGCATGCATACATACATACATACACATCGGTCCGGGGGGGGTTCACACCTTAATTTACAGTCGAATGTGTAATTCGTATTGGCAGGGCGGTTCGAATTGCAACTTCATATCTGCAAGGAATTTGGTCAAATTCCTTTCTCCAAGTGTCTTAAACCTGGGTTTTGGGCCATTTCGTTTTGATATATGCATGCTTTGCTTATCAATGTGTTTTTTCCGGAGCGTTTTCATCCAAAGGCTTCTTTGTGCAACTGTCGACCAGTAGCCTGAAACAAGTGTTTCTTCTGGACCCACCGCCATTGCCACTGCTGCGCATCTGTCCCAATTCTAGCTATATCCCATGACGTAACATGTAGCATCTTTACTCGGTCAACACAAACAACTCAACGTAACATGTAACACCTGTCCTAACTCCCGCCATATCCCATGACGTAACATATAACATCTTTACTCTGTCAACACAAAGAACTTAACGTAACATGTAACATCTTTACTCGACCAACACAAAGAATGTAACCTAACATGTAACATCTGTCTGTCCTAACTCCAGCCATCCTATGACGTAACATGTAACATTTTACTCGGCCAACACACAGAACTTAACGTAACATGCAACATCTGTCCTAACTACAGCCATATCTTATGACGTAACATGTAACATCGTCACTCGGTCAACACAAGCAACTTAACGTAACATGTACCATCTTTACCCTGTCAACGCAAACAGCGTAACGTCCCATGTAACCTCTGTCCTACCTCCCCAGCCATATCCTATCACGAAACATCTAACATCTTTACCACAAACGCATTCGTTTCTGCTTAGAGTCTACATGACGGTTAATAAGCTCCCACCCCCCACCCCACCCCACCCCAAGTCCATGACGTATCACATTACATCTAGAATCCATCACGTAATATGTTGTTGACTGTCAGTGCCTGACATCAACACAGTCGTTTCTGCTTAGAGCCTACATGAACGTTAATACACACCCCCCCCCCCCCCCCCCCCCCCCCCCCCCACCCAACAAAACCCCTCCCCCCCTCCCACCAACAAAAAAAAAAAAAAAAAACACCATTGTTCCCCCCACCAACACAAAACACATCAAGGAGGGG
>Ga0126342_10015864_pt1 | contig 13168 bp, 8 predicted proteins | sample Cyp1metagenome_FD_92528 | JGI IMG/M metagenome (GOLD analysis project Ga0126342, IMG submission 92528) | Coral microbial communities from Lord Howe Island, Old Settlement Bay, Australia - Cyphastrea 1 metagenome | ecosystem: Host-associated > Invertebrates > Cnidaria > Coral ... | reverse complement strand
TTAAGTAAAGATCTTACGTCGATTTCGTGCAGAGCACAGCTGGCCACACCCCAAGATTTTCAAGAAAAGGCGTGCTGTGTGCCGTCTTGCTTTTGGGTTCTCTGGCCCACCTTGTTTTTTTTAATGAACTAGCTGATGGGGTTTCAAAACCAACCTAGGACTGGGGGACCTCACCTTGTATGCACAGCCATCCTTGAGTTGGGAGAATATGCGAATCCTAAACATTCCTCTCAAACATGGCAGCATCTTTGAAACGTCCATCTTCTATCTACCTCTGGGTGATAGTCTATACAGTCTATACACATTTATGAAAACATCTATAGTGATAGTGAATCACCAAAACAGATGGACACACATGAATACACACCAATTGGTGATGTTCCATTTGGAACTGGGGGTTAGCAATTTTCAGCATGTTTACAATCCACTTCCTAGCGGCCTAGGGAAGGTGACCCAATGTCAAACCCCATGCCATAATCCTAACTTTGGGGTATGGTTTTTACATCCCATGAAACATGTGATGACTTGGGGATGGCTTATGGCCTTGGGTTTTTACCACATCACTGATTTTGGGTATTTTTGATCATGTTCACCTGTGCCGCCATACAAATTTTGGATCCTAGTTCTTCACAGTTGAAACATCTGTTGGACCCACTGCCGGTTTTCTTACAGGAATCCTGGGTGAGGATCGTTCCACAATTGTGGAGTAGAGAAGAACCCAACTCTGAAAAGACATGCTGTTGCTTTGACATGTTTGAAGCCTAGTCTTGGATGACATCGATGGCTTTCCAATGGAATGTGGAGGACAGACTAGGGGAGTCCCACTTCTAGCCTGCTAAGCTGTTACCACTAGGCTTGTCCTGCAGTATGTGGGGTTCAAAACCCAAGTGCTTGTAAGTTTCTGAAATATTCACCAGTTAAAGATGGAGCATGCTGGAACGATATACTAGTATACACCCAGAACTGGTATATAAAGGAGTCCATCATTACAGAAGGTTTTGCGTAACTTCCTTTGGCCTACAGAGCTTTTTTTTTGGCTCAGACAAATTGGTCGTTGGCGCCCGCCGCGGGTGGAAACGACGAATAGTACCTGGTGACAAGGCACTTTTTTCCCCCTGCTTTGGAGGATCACATTTCTGGGTGGTGACATCGTGACTGGTTCACCCGGTTAACCACTTAAAAAGGTGATGTCTGAAGTGGATCTTAAGGAAACCCTGCTTGTTGGCGACACGAGGGATATGGCCGGCGAAAACCAACAGGAACCCCTCTATCTTTTTGATGCGAAATTCGCCTCGCGGTTTCGTATGATTGGTTGCTGAGATGGCGATGGGGAGAGAGAGATTGGTTGAAACATTATTGTATATTACCTTGGTAAACAAACATAACTATGGAAAATCACCATTTTGTAGCTGGGTAAATCAACTATTTCGACTGGGCCATTTTCGATAGCCATGTTTGTTTACCAGAGGGTATATCCCATTAATATCCCATTGAATCACTATAAAATCCCATTGAATCACTATTCACTATAAAATCCCATTAAATCACTATAAAATCCCATAAAATCACTCTAAAATCCCATTAGATCACTCTAAAATCCCATTAAATCACTATAAAATCCCATTAAATCACTATAAAATCCCATTAAATCACGTATAAAATCGCATTAAATCACTATAAAAATCCCATTCAATTCCATTAAATCAGGGTTTTTCCAGTTCTTGATCTTCGATGATTATTTTATTGTGGGGCAAGGCCCGCCTCAAAGCCGGGGTCGTGAGAAGTCGGCCGGAATACAAATACCCAGGGAAACACTCCGGGGGATTTGTCAGCGGCTAGCTAAAACTAAACCACTTAAAAATGTTTGGTATTGACATTTGGGTATGGGTCAAAATTAAAGACCTGGGGACCACAGATTTTAGTCTATTTTTAGTATTAACCCTCCAATTATTGAGGGACCCAATTTCGACTCACCCATTTGAGGAATACCCTCTGGTAAACGTTCACATGACGAACTGGAAAGATCCACCATTTTGTAGCTGAGTAAATCCCCTATAAATTGCCAAATTTTCAATAGCTATGTTAATATAAACGTTTACCAGGCCGGGTACGTCCTGGAACCTGGAAGCTTGGATCCTTCCACCTTTACATGTCAAAATGACTCAGTGAATAAAATTGATGATCTCTTCGGACATGCTAAAGTCGAAATAGAGGTGTGTGAACATGTTTTGTGCCCAACAGTGGGTGGTTTATTAGAGTAAAACCATGAACTTCCCTTAAGTTAGAATTTGGATTTGGAGGGTTTTTGGGCCATGTTCAGAGCCATATGTGTTTGTCCAACTTTAAAGTGCGTAGCTTCTGCCAATCAAATTTGGTGCGACTTGCTGAACGTCCTGTTTTAAACATAGTGGTGATTTAAGCAACAAAAATTATGATATAATGGGAATATACACGGATATGCTGAGAGAAATTAAGAGTTTTTGACCATTGGAATAGCTGGAACATCTGAAGATTTATAGACCAAGTATGGGGATATAATTAATGCCTATCCACAGTTGTGAAACAGTTTGCCCATACTATCCATTTTTTTGGGGGGGGAGAGGCCATCTACTCCCGAAAAACCATAGGATATCAACATATCAAACTAACATAGCTATTGAACATGGTCCATTTGTAGTTGATTTACATATATATTAAAAGTGGTGATTTTCCAGTTCGCAAACTGTTAGTTTACCAGAGGGTAGCCATCCCACCAATGATACCCTGGTGCCTTTCACTTTGGAGGTGCATTTCGAAGAAATGCCGGATGAGGCTGTCGAACAGGCTGGAGCGCTGCCAGGTGGTTTCAAATGTTTGATCTTCTCTGATGATACCCCATGACCAATATATTTCTTTGGAGCATCGCTTTTTCAAATAACATATAACAGGATGTAAACATATGAGCCGGCATCTAAATGTAAAGTAAATTTATATGGAGCGTTCACTGCAGATATGTTTTTTTGGGGGGATTTGGCTTGGAAAACGATAGGGGACGTCCTAAAAACGATAGCCCCTTATCTTACCGGGATTTGATTGAGGCTATAACAGAGCTTATAGCCATCAGTCTCCGATGTTGCAGAATTTCTTGATGAATATCACCATGCTTGTTGCTTCAGGATCAGGAATCATTTCTTGGACGCTATCTCAGTTGGAAAAATCATATTATTGCTGAAATCACCTTGTAAAGCCATGTAAAATCTACATTTGTGGACACAGCCAGTCCACATTTTGCCCCTGGTTAAACCATAGACATATTGGGTGAAATCCGCGGGTAGATCTCGTGGTACCACCCACCATACTCTGCCATTTAAGGATTATTATTTTTTTCCTACCATGTCCACCATTTGGTCATATGTACCTACTATTATGATATAGACATGTCTAGGTTTCATATTCTTTGGTCATATGTAGGATCACATGATCATACTTAAGCTCGTTTTCCAAAGAAAAAGAACAGATCTTTCTGCCATTTCAAGGACCTTTTGACCGATCTATTGGAGATAGCTACCATCAATAAGGCCTACTGCGGTGCTCAGATTCCTGGTCTCCAAGTCACCATGGGTCGCCTCGCCAGGAACCAGGTCGGGTTGACTCGATGCTGTCCGACGAGGCGCCGGGATTTCATGCGATGGTCGAAGTATTTCATGGGGCTTGAAATGTGATTCAGTTGGAATTTAATGGATATTCATGGAGTACTTGTAGGTTGGGGTTTTGCAGTGATTTAAAATATTTAAATGGATGTTCATAATCGCATTTTATAGTGATTCAATATTTGGGGTATTAATGGATAAATGGAGGTTAATGTTCCCTCCGGTGTCATCAAACATGGCTTGCTGGCAAATCCCACAGTTCGATGTTTTTCCCGCTATAAACCTCCATTTCGAGGATGAATCTGTGGCAAAAAATCTGGGGAAACCATCATGGTGTGGGGTGACCAGCAAAATGGGGATTCAGCCAAGACCAAAACTGTGATGAATCTGACTGGTGATGGCTTGAATCAAAAGAACCTATCCAATCCCCTGCGGTAAATGGAATATGTCCCAATGCCCAATACTCTTGGATTTATTATGCAACGGGTGTGTTTTTTTTAATGTGTTTTTTTTAATGTTGAGGCCTGGTGACTTTGATGTTTGGGGCCCCGAAAGATTAGCAAGCTTAGCTGTAGCTATTGCAAGCCTCAAAAAGATAGACCAGTGATTTATAGTGATTTATTGATTTGGAATTTTACGTTCCCCGATCTTTTCAGGGGTTGCTATAGGCCAACGGAAAGGCTTTACGGTGCATATCTCACTGTGACGTCATTGGAATGCTGGTTATGATTTGGAAGGGTCAAATGTCAGCTAACATGTATTTGCGAGTCTTGTTTGCCGAAGAAAAGGGGACAATGATGGTTCCATTCCTGCGTCAAAAATGAATTAATTATGTGCTTTATGTACTTGCAAAATTGGCTGAGTGTCTTGCAAAATTGGCTGCAGATTTTTGGAAACCATATATATTTATATAATGGGGAAATTTACATGTTCCTGCGCAAAAAAATGGCAGAAATCACCGCCCAGTTTTTTCCGGGAAAAAGAAGGCAACAAGGCCAAACACAACATAGTTCAAAAAGCAAGTGATACTGTGGATGGAAGAAATCCTGCAGCAGTTGGCAGATTAGATGTAAGAAATCCAATTTAAATCCCATTGGTATCCCAGTGTTTCATAGTTACAGATAGGAATCCCAACTAGTGCATGATGATCATGACGGCTTGTCCATCCACAGTGTTTTTTGACTTGTTAATGGTTTGTTTGTTTTGTGTTCCATCCTGCCTAAGATCATGATCTGCATTGATTCTTATATTTCAGGCCCTTTTGTCGCTCAAGCCCCAAGACAGTGAACCACTGTAAGGCGCTACAAGGTGGTTATAAACGAAAATGCCTGGGAAGGCCCATCGTTTTCACCATCCAAAACGGTGATAAATCACCCAAGATCGTTGTAGAATTCGGTATTTCTTGCTGGAATCTTACTGGAATCTTCGGAATGGTCCTGTTAGCGGATACCCTCCTGTAAACTAACAGATGTAGAAAACCCACCATTTGCAGAAATCATTTGAAGATGGTTTCTGAATGGGATACCATGTTTTCCCACATCTGTAAAACAGTTTGTAAACGTTTACCCCATGGGTCCCATATGGGTCCCATGAATGGTACCTTTTTGTGGTTTCATAGTGGTGAGTGCCCCAGTGCGCCTTGCCAGGATGAGTACGAGGCAGAAGACAACAACCTGGAACCCACGGAACGGGTGGATGCGGATGATGAGTTCGGTGTGGAGGCCGATGATGTGGAGGACGTGTCCCAGCTGGAAATCGCTCCTCGGCGGAGCCGTGAAAGACTTGTGACGCTTTTTGAATGGGAAACATGGGCGTGGGGAAAAGATGTGGGAATCTGATGTTTGGGTGTTGAAATTGAAACTGGGATGTGGAAACAATGGGGATTTGTAAATGGATTTGAAAATTGTTCAGGATGACCACTTTTTGGACGAAACTATTTGAAATTGGTGGTCTTTGACTGAAAGAAAAGAGGTGATGGTAACAAGTCTGCACCTGTTCCGAGATTGACAAGGTAACAAACTTTATGACGTATGGCTTCAGTTTCACCACCAAGTGTCATCAATGGTTCATGAGCTGTCCGGATCTTAGATCATCCCAACAACGGCATGTCTACGTCAAATTTAAAGAAACTCCATTTTCCGGATGCTCTGGAAATATTTTGCGCTACCGGAACAAAACGGAGTGACCATATTGTTTTCACAGTTGCTTTTTTCGGGAATTTGGGGCTTGGCTGTTGGGTTCCGCTCATTTTCTACGTCTCAAAATGAGCGTAATGTTCTGTGGGGTGACGTGTGCTGTGCCCAGCATCTTTCGAGAAGATGCAGGCTGTTGGCTGTGGTTGTAAATGTTACCCACTTCAGCTGCGGACGGGGGCACCCTGCCAGAAGCACGGCTGCTTTCCGGTAGCCATGTTGCGGAAATCGTCTTCTTTGGGATGTACAGAGTATATTGCGACAAAATGAGCCCGGAGAATTTTTCTAGGCACCGGCGATTCCGACAAAAAACCCTAAGACTAGATGCATGTAGATGCTATAATATCGGAGGATTCCGAGAGACTATGGTGGAGATATGCTGGCGAGTATGTATGCTATTCTCTCGATACATCCGCTGTTTGCCTGGAAAATATCAAACTCTCTAGCTCTAGCCCTGTGTATTCAGAGGATCCCGCTTTGTTATCCCAAGTTGTGTTTGGGAAATGTCCATTTCCCTGTGGCTTTTGGATGCTTTTGGTTGTTGGATTAGTTTAGTTTGTTCTTGTTTTGCCCCAGTGTGGTTTCCGTCAGCAAAGATAATCCCATACCCCGTCCCCCTAATATAAAACACCCCCCAGAAACCGTGGGTTAGGGCATTTATTCCAACAGCCAAGCCCCAAAGAGTTGAGTCAAGGCAACAAAAACACAACGGGGAGGGAGAGAGAGAGAGAGAGAAAGAGAGAGAGAGAGAGAGAGCAAAAAAGTCATCCCGTCATCCCCCAAACATGTTCTGGTTGGTGGTTTGGAACATGACTTTTATTTTCCATTTCATACATGGGATGGGATGTAATGTGATGTCATCCTTCCCATTGACGTTCATATTTTTCAAGATGGTTATTGCACCACCAACCAGATGTTGTTCACATTTATTCTGTAAGATTAGGACCTAGAAACGTAGTATAACGTATAACGTAGTTTCGCGTTTCCCCCAAAAGCTTTAACAAAAGTAATATATGTGCCCCCTTCACTTTACCACAAGGTGGATCAAGGTGGTGCCCCCAGTTATAAGTTGGTTTATAAACCATAGTATATATAGATCTCCCATAAACCCTAGTTATTGGATGTTGACCAAAGGCAGCTTAAAAAACTCGCAACTGCATGCCCAGGAGATAGAAACCTTTGGCGAGTTGAGATTATCGGAGCAAGTCATCACCAAAGTCCAGGCGATTTTGCAGTTTTGAATGGGGATTCAGCCAGCAAAAACTATGTAACAAATAGTGGTACTGCTAGGTGGTTTGGAACATGACTTTTATTTTCCATTTCATATATGGGATGTCATCCTTCCCAGTTCACATTTTTCAAGATGGTTGAAACCACCAACCAGGGTAATTATGAATACTGTAAAGAGAATATAATAGTGGTATCAGAGGTTTTTTTTTTTTTTTCACCCTAAGATGGCTTTTTTTATGGCATGTCATGTGTAATTGGATATCGGGATTGCGAACCATTTGATGGGAATATAATGGTGATGACATGTGGGTACAATGGGACATCTAACCAACAAATGCAACATTTGGGTAAATTCATCACGGCCTCATATCGCGATGTCATTGGAATGATGATGAATGATGGTTAAAGGAATCATCCCCAAACGGCTTTATTACATGTGAGTGAAAAAACGAATACTGTATATGTCATCGCGATGGGTAATTACTTTGCCCCAAAGTTACTTAGCAGTTCCAAGAAAAATACGCAGGATACTCTACAGGATAGATTTGTTTTCACAGGCATTCACGGGAAACTCACGTTTTTGTTTTGCCCCAAGTAGTACTTGCAAGGAAACGATTCAAGAAATCCCTCTAGTTTTTTTTTGGGTTTCTGATGAAGATGGCAAAAAGTCAAGACCATGGTTCCGTGTGCATTTTCTGCTGTGTCTATCCGTTGAGAACTGGGTGTCTATCATCAACGAGAATCGGATGCGTATCAAACCCGGGACTTTCATCAAAATTAGCATACAATGAATGAGAGAGGATTCGGTTGGCAAACCTTGTTTAGTTTGGCATTGCAGCACTGGGAATGATTTGTCTTGCATCCATTGTGGGCAATGAATGAGGAATACGATTTTGCCATTAAAGTTTGATAGAGTTTCACTCGTTACAGGTGCAGTTCACAATTTTGCCATGGAATGCCATTTGATTTTTACAACACTTTGACAGGTCTATAGAACAATATCTGCTGCGAATGACTGCCTTGGACATTTTCCAAGACCGGTCTCCATTTGTATCTGCCGTGCGGCGTAGGCTTTATCACATATTTATAGTTTTATTTTCGCGTTTCTCGCCTCCAATATACCGTTAATATGTAAATATATCTACATGTTAATATACCGTTAAAATACCATAAATAATATACCAATACATGCCGATATTGATTGCTAATTGAATGCAAACATGAACCTCTTGGTGATTATACATCTGCTGAACATGAATTACTGAACCACCATTTTATTTGTTTTTATTTGCATAAACCTAAAGTTTGCCGATATGATCCCCAGTTTGGTTGGTACTTAATATAATATATATATATGTACATATGTACCAAATTGGTGTGTTGCTGGTTTCCGATTTTTACGTGCTTTTGTTGGTCATATAGAAGCCGACTTTTTTCTGCTTCAAGTCCACAAGCTCACATTCTTTATGATCAAAGCCATTTAGCGTTTTTTTTGGCTGGCTCAATTCTCCAATCTTTCACACGTTTAATATATTTTAATACTCTTTGTTCCTACATACCGCAACCCATGGTTTGTAAGTGTTACTATAATTTGCTTCCCACCTTCAAATCAACACACACACACAAACAACTCCTTTTTACCATGATGGTTCTTGAACAAAATATGGAAAAATTGACATCACAACTTGACCTCCGTAGTCCCCAAAAAGTGATGCCCATCAAGATGCCGACAAGTATGCTGTCAAAACTAGCACCGCTTAAGTAGACATGTTGTTTTTCTATGGTTCTTGGGGGGATTGTGAAAAATGGCCATTATATAACCACTAGCCATGATATATGATATAATTATATATATATAATTATATATATGTGATGCAACTTAACCAACATTATATGATGTATGTGTGTGTATATATATATTATATATATGTGTATATATATATATATACAATACAGTGGGTGGAAGAAACCCCGCACCAGTTGGTAGATGGTTTATGCCATTATTTTTTCATCCCAAGATATTTACACTGTTTCATGTAGTTTTCAATAGTTACACTGGTGCAGGATAGCTTTTTCACACTAGAGCATGATAGCAAACCACTAGGTCTCTAATGTAAAACGACATGTCATAAACCACCCATGGCTGGGAAATGGTAGCCATATCACCTATACCATCTGGTAATTTAACATAGCTTTTGACAATTGTATATAGTTGATTTACCCACTAAAAATGGTGAACTTCAACAGCTATGGATAGAAATGATGATTTGTCCACAGTAGAACCATCTGTTTTCGATCAAAATCAGCGATCAAAATCGGATCAAAATCGCCGTGAATCGCGGCGCTCCAGGCTGGTTTGGCCTTGCTCATCGAACAGGTGGGCTCAGTGGAAGCCGCCGGGGAGGCCATCTACTCCACGCTCTTCGAAGCCGCGCCCAGATGCTCGGCGCGTTTTTTTCGAGTTGGAGGTGGAGGATTTGGGGAAAGGCAGCCGTTTCTTCCATATGTTTGGACGCAATGTGGTGGAAGATGTTTGATATTCCAAGGGGTATGAAGATTATGAAGGCTCGGGGGTATCGACCCCACCATGACGAAATCAGGAATTGGAAACAAAAACACGAATTCCAAGAAACATGATGACAAATGAGGATTGATAGGTTGTTTTTAATCGCGAATGGATTCATGGTGGATATATATATATATATATGCATATATAAATATATATAAATACATACACACACCGAAGCAGTTAATTCATTGGGGTTTATATAAAATTTATAAACCATTTTTTTTGGGGGGGGCCACCACCAGGTGGGATGAACCACACAAACCAAAAGAGCCCCCCCCAAAACCAAGGTGTTGGTCTTAGAAAGGAAAAATACAGGATGGTTTGACACACACAAACATATATATATAATCATATATAAGAATTTATAATCATATGTAATCATATTTTTAATCATATATAATAATGTATATATATATATACATAATCATGTGTTCATAATCATATATGATTATATGCACATATATATACATACATATTCATGATTCATGTATATATATATATATATAACCACTTATATATATATATACATACATGTGTATATATATATATATTCACAGGAAAGTAAGTGGTGGTCGGTGACCATACTACATTATTAGACTTTAAGCGTCACTTCGAAACCCCACCTGTACTTAGAGTTCTTGTAGTGACGTCACCCCGGAAGTTTGAAGTCATTTTGAAAAATCCTTGGGGTCAAGATTCAAGATTTCCCCAAACATGTTTCTGTTCAAATTATGAGTGTAAGGGATCCTAGACTCAAGATTGAAGATATCCCAAAAAGAATCATGGCAGCCTTGCATCTTGAATCCAGTGGGACTTTAAAGTTCCTTTGGCGTCTCTACAGGAGAGATATATAATGCTCAAATAGTAACGGACAAAATATGTCAAAACTGATTTTTGGTGCGCATCCGCTATGGTATCCAGTGCGTAATTTCCTTAATCTACACAGGAAATCCAACAGGACCAACAGTGCAAACCCTTGGACCACCAGATGTCATCTCAACATCCCTCAGTGCGCTTCCGGATGCCGACCAGCCGTTGAACTGGAAGATTTGTTTTGAAAAGAAAAGGGACAACAAAATAAAATGGGAACAGGGTATGCGTTGCAGTTTTTTCTGAATACAATCTATAGCAATACTGGAACTGACACACTAAAGTCACTAAAAACTGCGACACTTATATATATATAGTTATATCACGGATATTCATAGATAGCTGATGATAGCGGTCTTTTTGGCAAAAATGATAGAACTCACACAGACACACACACACACACTGGTATAGGTGGTATATTATTACATAGGTCATTGACAACGAGCATCATGAAACAGTATTTTGATCACGGCCTTTGTTTCTGCACATGCGTAAGAGGAAGAACGAATTCCCGGTGGACATACTTTTCGCGTTGGCACCAGAATTAGGTTGAAACTGAGGTAGGTCAAAATAGAAGACTTACAATCGACTATAGAGACCAAGTGTGGCGTTGGAAAACGAGGTCAATGATCAAAACAAAGGCAGGGTTTCTGGAAACGAGGTAGGAGGAAGTAAGAGGGCAACTCATTGATATGCAGATATAATATTATACCAATTCACGTAGCAATGTGTTCAACCCAAAGTTTGAAACATATTATAAATTATGTAAAAACTGTAGACTAAGACTGGAACATGACGAAACATATGCATACCAAAATTGTGTTCGTGAACATGGGCAAGCACATGCACATTGATAGGTAAAGAAACATGAGAAATCGCAAGCCCATAGCCAATTATTTGAAACAGTTGGGTCACAGTGATGCTCTTGATGAGTCCAACCATCCAACACATATGCAGGGAACGTTCAGACTAACATCTTACTTAATGCGTTTGGCAGCTCTATCGGCAATTATATAATGTCAATTGCAAATTAAATGCTACGTTAAGTGAATGTTCAATGTGGACAGCATCTAGCAAACAGTTTGGGCGACGGGGACCACCTGCTGATGGAAAGGTTTGTCTTCATGATCCATATTCCGTCAATTACATAAGCATAGTAAAGATCCCATTGCAAAAGAAACACAACTCAGAAAATGTGTTCTGAATTAATAATTACTGGATTACATCCACAGAGACACAAGGAGACATAAACATGCATTGGACAAAGATATGGTTAGTTCTTCTGTCGAGGCAACAAATGAGGGGATGAGCTGGTAGTTGTATGGAAGCACCCTGTACGTTGCTCTTTAATGGTGTACAGGAAGCTATCTTAAAATGAAATACACCTATTGATAATACATATTATAATAAAATTGGCAGCATAGAAAACACACACACACCTACCTCTTTCAAAACCTCAAACTTCAGCAAAAACAAACGTACATACCAGTTTTTAAGATGCATAAAATATGTTGGTTTTGTGATGTTTTGTGGGTCTTCTACATATAAACTGAGTCATCATACACCCACTGTTTTTTTGCCGTGGGATTTCTGGGACAATTTTGGGATCCCAAGATTTTGTGGCCTTGGCACTGCCGCACGAGGCTTGCAGAGTCTCTACAAGACCCCGCGGGCCGTCTCTTGGCGATCTTGGGACCGTTTTGTATGGTTTTTGTTGGCGAAAAAAACCAACTGAGAATCATCCAGAACATTTCTAGATGGGTTTTAGGGGGATGAGCTAAAAATCCATGCAAAATCATCCAACTCATTTCCTTCAGGGTTGGGTTGGTTAGGGTTTAGTGAATTTCGGGTCGTTTAGTTAGCGTTTGATGCTGGGTTTATTCAACGTTGTTTAAAGTTTCTTCCGGGTTATTTATGATTGATTTTTGGTCTGTTTACGGTTTATTTAGGGTTGGGTTGGGTTATATTTTTGGGTTCCTTTAATGCTTCACGTCGAAACACTGTAAAGTACGGAGAATATGTTAAGGACATGGTTCAAAAGGTGATTTTGGCACCGTTTAGGTAGGCGCAAAAATGCAATGAGACGCAGGTAATTAATATCAGTATTTTGTATGCTAGCAGTGCTGTTTGCTAAAAAACACGTGCCGTCAAGCATGGAATTCCGTGGATTTCGGGCAAACGTCAGTCCCCTAGCGGAATATTTTTGTATACATATCATATCCATTGCTTGATGTTTCTGGGTCCCACTTCAGCACAACCATCCCGAGAATCAATCCACAAACTGTTGACATTGACTCGTGCAGACTGGAAGGAAAACTTGCATATGGCATACATTCAAACATATATGATAAACATATGTTTGGATAAGAGAGTCAACCTAGATGAATCTACAGAGATGGATGTAAGCATGTATAATGCCAGTTGGATAGACAGATAAGTAGATACATATGGGGCACTGTGTGAAGTAATCATCTCATATACCCCTAAGATCCCCTAAGTATTGAAATGTATTTGTACATGTGTTAACCCCTCTATGTACGCTATGTATGGATGAGACGGGACACCCTGAGCCTGTACAATTTCCATACAGCCATTTGTTCAAGAGACAAAAATCACAAGGGCTCACAGTATCCCTTTCTACCATAGGTACAGCCCTTGCAATGGCATATGATCATATG
>Ga0126342_10015863_pt1 | contig 13168 bp, 12 predicted proteins | sample Cyp1metagenome_FD_92528 | JGI IMG/M metagenome (GOLD analysis project Ga0126342, IMG submission 92528) | Coral microbial communities from Lord Howe Island, Old Settlement Bay, Australia - Cyphastrea 1 metagenome | ecosystem: Host-associated > Invertebrates > Cnidaria > Coral ... | reverse complement strand
TACGAGCTGATACGACTTAACGCTAGGGCTAGTAGGGTCAAATAGAATCATGTCAACAAAACATTGCGCACAGCGATGAAAAAGTGTTCGAATCAATAACCCATCAAATAAAGAACTATCAAATTCTATACGAAACACTGCGCGCACGCAGGTGTGATACGACTTCAGGTCGATTGATACGACTTAAGCCTAGTGGTAGTAATTATACAGTTTGTATCACATTATATTGTGCTTGGTTGGTGTATTGTGCTTGGTTGGTGATAACACTTTTTTTTTAACGGTTAGGTCCCAGGTGCCCTGAAGCGTCTCGGATGGTGTCCACGTTGTTCAAGAGTAGTTGGGAGAAAGGCTTCCAGAGGCTCACAACCTCATCCCTAGGCGAGGACGGGGCTGAATTTTTGTGGAATTTACCCTCTGGTAATTTAACATAACTATGGAAAATCACCATTTATAGTGAATTTTCCCATTAAAAATTGTGATTTTCAATAGCTATGTTAAATTACCAGAGGGTACTGCTGAAAAACAACTCGGGATTGGGAGAATTTCCCATGGGAAAAACCACCGGTTCGAATGGATGGAAATTGACATGGGGATATCGTGGGGGATGTACTTACTGGGCATGGATCGACTGACCAATTTATATGGAAAGGGGACATCACTGGCACCACTGTTGATCTCGAGGGAGTAGCTGGTGAACGGCTCGATAATCCATGATAATCCCATACCAAAAGACGATTCAGCGGATGAGTAAAACTACCCATCTAGTCGCTTGACCTAGGAATAGATGATTAAGCCCTTCTTCTTCAAGGCTTTACCTCGCTGAATGCTACTGAAAGATAGTCTTTCAGCAAGGGAAAACAAGCCATGAATCGGACACGGATTCTGGAATCAGCTGATGCTTTCTGGGTAGTAGACCAACCATAAAAGGGGGGGTAAAATGGGGATATAGTCTTGATATAGTGGGATGCATGATAACCAAGTTGATATTCTGAGATATTAATCCTAGTTTTGGAATTACCATCTGGTTATGACTAACATAGCCATGGAAAATCATGCATGTTTGCTCAAAAGATGCATGGCTTCGAGCTGGTCCATGTTCAAACCAAGGCTTGGTTCCCTCTGGTAAACGTTAACAAAAAACTATGGAAAGATCCACCATTTTTAATGGGAAAATCAACTATTTCTATGGCCATGTTCAATAGCTTTTTGTATGTTTACCAGAGGGTATTTACCACAGATATTTCAGAGATTCCTAATTACCCTCTGGTAAATATTCACATAACTATGGAATTTATCCACCATTTTATAGCTGGGTAAATCAACGAACTAAATTCACTAAATGATTATAAATGGCCATGGCTTCAATAGCAAACTGTAAACGTTTACCAGAGGGTAATCCCTACGGGTCACATTCAGCCGGTGCCAAGCTTCGAAGCCTGATGGACTCAGGAAACTTTCCACTGACATCCACTGATTCCGTATCTGCCATTGAGATCCATTGAGTTCTTCAGGGGTGCCAATTTTATCCAATTTCAATGGCAAAAACTGGCAAAAACCAGAATCATCTCTCCAGCGGTTTCGGCTTAGTTGGAACGTTGGAAGCATTGAAAGCCTTCGATTTCTGGGTAAACCCCCCAGCTTCCCGTAGATCTCCACCCTTAAACTATCTGAAACATCCTTACCCTCTGGTAATTTAACAGTTTGCTATTGAAGCCATGGCCCATTTATTTCGTTGATTTACCGAACTTAAAGATGGTGGATCTTTCCAGTTCGCAAACTGTTAATTTACCAGAGGCTAAAATCTTAAACCAATCCATCCATACTCCACTCAAATCTTCACCACCTGAGTGACTCGAGTCCCGCCCTTGAAACAATCCGGAATTTTTCTCCTCATCGAGCTGCAGGCCGCTGCCGACCAAGTGGTTCGGTGTGCCCACAATCCCTGTGACAGAATCTCCTGGCGCGGACAGGAAGCGCCATGGTTTCTGGGGGTAACCCCTAAGACCTGGATATATCTGATATGGTGATTTGGGAACATGGAAGATCCCAAACAACATAAAATGGATGATGATTTTGTATGGTAGCCCCAAAATCTAGGATCCCTCCACACACATGAATCATGATAACTATATAGTAAATATATAGATTTTTGATACAGTCTGGTTGGTGGTGCAATGTGCCCATCTTGAAAAATGATGGAGTGAAAGTCAATGGGAAGGATCATCCCATAGATGAGAAAAAAATCTTCCAAAGCACCAATCAGATACCCTCTGGTGAACATACAAAAAGCTATGGAAAATCACCATAGAAATAGTGGATTTTCCCATGAAACATGGTGATAAATTCCATAGCTATGTTAAATTACCAGAGGGTATGGTTTATGATACATAATATATATGGTATTAGAGTTATCTGATTATATATGGAATACATTATATATGATATATATGGAAATGGACAACATCTTCCAACTATATCAACTATATGGTATTCATGGGGTCTAAACCAACAAGCACCCATGGACGGATCCATAGCGATTTCATCGAAACAATGGGGATATCCCAATGGGAATTCCCAATGGGAATCTTCGTGAGAATTTGAAGCGAGAATAGCGGCTCCGTAGCTACAGGAAATATGAGGTTTATGATAACTGCTTGGTGGCTGACCTACCCCTCTGAAAAATGATGGAGTGAAAGTCAGTTGGGATTATGACATTCCCAACTGAATGGAAAAATAAAAAATGTTCCAAACCACCAACCAGATAAGTACTCAATAACTGTAGTATTCATGGGGTCTTCATTCACCAACAAACTGGTGACTCCGGGAATCAAACCGATGCGTACTAAGCGCGTACTAAACGCTGGAGAGTCGCCAACGGAATCAGTGAATTTTCCAGCAACGTGGTTGCCATATATTTATCACCAATCTTGGTATGGGTCAAAACCGATCTTTTTTTATGGGTCAAGAACCTGGTCCCCTACCCTAAAATTGCTGGTTAGCTGGGATGGTTATTCCCCCAGTCACATGGTAAATCAACTGGTTTTGACCCATCCCCATATAGTCCCATATGGAGGTTTCCTGAAATGGGGGTACCCCCAAATCATCCATTTCAACAGGATTTTCCTTTATATCTTTATAAACCATCCATTTTTGGGTACCTCCATTTTAGGAAACCCCCATATGGGGGTTTCTTAAAATGGGGGATCCCCAAAACCATGGGTTTCAATACTAAGTCATAGTCTATCTAACTTAGGATGATTTGGGGTACCTTTATCTTAGGAAACCCCAATATATTATTTATCCATAATTTTGGGGAACCATCCAGAAATTCAAACGATTTTTCCATCATGGAGTCCATCCTCTAGACTCTAGTCATGACCCAAGCAGGGCTTGCCATGGCAAGTGCCATGGCAAGCACCATGCTTACATGGTGGCCACACTCCATGCCATGAAAAAAAAACATATGAGGGAATGAAACATTCATTAAGCACACAACCCAAATCCATTTCTTTAGATGTTTGTAGAACAAAATGTGAAAAACACATTTTTCGAATTGGGCTTCTAATTTTTTTCATGCAGAGCCACAAGTTGACACAGTTCTGACGATTTTTGGGTCGCCCTGTGCCCATGGGTCACTTCCTTCCAACATGAAATGATCGTGTGGTTCATCTCAGTTACCCTCTGGTAAACGTTTACAGTTTGCGAACTTGAACATGGTGATTTATAGTGGATTTACCCAGCTATAACATGGTGATTTTCCGTGATGTAAATGTTTACCAGAGGGTAACTGAGTGAACTAAGCCATTAGCCCATGACAATAGCGCTGGAAGATACGATGATTTCATGAGATTGCGAGGTCGATCCACATGTTTTTTGGCCCCACGAAATGACCCAAGATACCGTGCGCCCTTTTCGGCAGATGTGAACGTTGGTGAAAACCATAGGAATAGTAGTTCGATATATCTACCAGTCTAAAACAACGTGAATGGTGGGAGTTTTGTGGCCCAAATTGCTGAACGCGAGAAAAAGCGTGGCCAAAAAAGGGGCACCACCTGGTGAGAATTGTGAGAATTACCCTCTGGTAATTTAACGTAGCTATTGAAAATGGCCATTTATAGTGGATTTTCCCATTGAAAATGGTGATTTTCCATAGTTATGTTAGTTTACCAGAGGGTACCCATGTTGAACAGAGCCTTGCAACAAACATATCAAACATGGCACTGGGGAGTCCCAGTTCATGGATGATCCTCCCCGAATTTTACCAGAATCTGGTCCGAAAAAACCGACGACAAACTTTAGCAGCGGCGAAGTATTCAGTAAACCAATCCAGCGAAGTATTCTCCCACCATCCGCTGATTTTGGTTAAACTTTAAATCCCAAGAAATCCCAAGAAAGAACGATCAGTTCCAACAAAAATGGAGTCATCAAATTCTGCCAATAAAAGCCAACAATGTGGCAAAGCAAATGCCATTCTCATCATCCCCAAGTTTGAGGTTTATGGCATGGGGTATACCCCATGCAGACTTCTGATTATCTATCGCCCCAGCCATGGTTGGTTGCTGGGATTGTGTACATGACATTTGGTTTACCACATTAGTCTGGGGATTTCAATGATTCTGGTTGTTTGTCAACCATAATCATGAATTTCAACAATAATCAACCATGATTAAGAATTTCAACAATAATCAACCACAATTATGAATTTCAACAATAATTCCATTGATGTTCCAATACATCCCACGATTTAATCATAGATTTAAGCACTCGTCATCCCGACAGAAGAAAGCCCCACAGCCAAGGTGCCGTTGATGAGCTGATACAAGGACACGTTGAACAAGTTGATACTACCTGCGGCTTGAATCCCCTGCAAAAAGCTCCGATATCCATTAAACAAAAACACTGTATAATGTGTGTCTCTCTCTCTCTATATATATATGTATATATATGGTAAGTACATTTAAATATATGGATTTAAACATATACGAACAGGTATTTTAGACTACCTCCGGGAAGGTTTTCCTTGGCCCGCCCGGCCATTTAAACATACAGAATCCAAGTCATTTAAACATACGGTAACTACATTTAAATACTGTATACGAACTGGTATTTTATACTACCTCCTGGGCTCTGTATATATGGCCATGTATTTTCGATTTTCCCGTTTTTTTCTTGGTCAGATTACAATTTTCTGATGGTTTATCAATTGGACCTCCCCCCAGTGTGCAGTGTAGACTGAGTTTTTGCCCTTTTGAAAAACGCATTTCGATGAAGTGACAACGTTCAAACATTCCCTTTGGGCAGCAGCATGGAGAGGCAGAACATCTTGAAACTTTCAGGGTGATCTCATGTCATTGCTTTCTTCTGAAAATCTGCTTCCAGCCAATTCCCTTACATATCCCAAATGGGTATGTTGGAAATGGTGTATACTCCCCAAAATGGCAATTTTAATGGAGATACTGACGACTACCCTCTGGTAAACTAACATAACTATGGAAAATCACCATTTTTAATGGGTAAATCCACTATTTCTATGGCCATGTTCAATAGCTATGTTAGTCATAACCAGAGGGTAATCAATGGATTCTGGGCTGTTTAAAATTTTCAGGTTAAACCCTTAAATCTCCATCACAAAAAGAATGTCGGACAGGCGCCTAACATGCGCCCGCGGTTATCGGCGGCATCGATATCCTTGGTGCACAACCGACGAAGTCTCGTCGCTGGCAATGGAACATGATGATGTTCAATGGAAAACAATGTACTAATCTGGTTGGTGGTTGACCTACCCCTCTGAAAAATGATGGAGTTCGTCAGTTGGGATGATGACATTCCCAACTGAATGGAAAAATAAAAGTCATGTTCCAAACCACCAATTCGAAGTCTAATTCTGGTTGGTGGTTTCAACCCCTCTGAAATATATTAGTTAGTTGGGATTATTCTTCCCAACTGAATGGAAAGTCATAAAAGTCATGATTGAAACAACCAACCAGTCACATGTCTACATGGGACAGCAATCCATACCCAAATTGTGAGCTCGCTTCACTCTTCGTAGCTCCTGGGCTTCCCAACTTACGTAATCTAGACAACCCGTTAAAATGGTCCTATCTATGGAGGTTTCCCAAGTCATGGGGGTACCCCCAGTCATCCATTTTTGCAATTTTAGTTTGGGATTTTCCATTGAAATCGTCAAGCAAACATTTTTTTTCGGGATTCCTCCATGTATGGAAACCCCTACCCTCTGGTAAACTAACATAGCTATTGAACATGGCCATAGAAATAGTGGATTTACCCATTGATAATGGTGATTTTCCATAGTTATGTTATGGACTTATCTGGTTGGTGGTTTTAAGTATCTTGAAACATATGAGTTCGTCAATGGGAAGGATGACATCCCATATATGAAACCACCAACCAGTTATCTTCCATTGCCTAAAACATCTCCTTTGAAAGCTCCTAACCTGTTTCGTTAGTCCCCGAAGTGTGGACTTTTTTCATATCCCATATCTCACCGATAACTATGGTCCTATGGTTACTAAACAATTCGCTGGTTGGTGGTTGACCTACCCCTCTGAAACATATGAAAGTCAATGGGAAGGATTATTCCATATATGAAATGGAAAATAAAATTCATGTTCCAAACCACCAACCAGCTAAGTGGGTGATCCTCATATCCTTCATTCACCACGTTGATCCAAAGGGCAAGGGCAACTTGAAGAAACTCCTTCGACATGCGCTGCGTCAACATTCGCTGTCGCCCCGCCACATCGATGGTCTTTCCTTGCTGGAGAGGTCAGAAAAAAGGGATGATTTCAATGTGATTTCAATGGATTGGTTTAAGGGACAATTTACAGGAAAACCCCATATTTAATGGGAAAATCTATGATTTCCTGTAGATTTTCCCTTAAACCAATCCATTGATGATTTCAATCAGAATATGCTGCTACAATGGATAGAACTGCTAGCTGAGTGCATTGAAACCATTGGGCCTTGAAGTAGAGGATCATTGCCATTTGGGAATGGCACCTTTGGGAGTTCCAAGCCGCAACACGTTGCTGATTTCCAAGCTGAAAAAAATGCACGTGGGATCACAGGCATGATACAACAAGATATACAGGTGAACGTTGAAGGCAGGACCGGTGGCGCTAGAATATCTGTTCCTGCATGGAACGCCGTGGTCACGGCTAAGTCAGAAAAGGCAGGACCTGGACTATGAAACCCACTGGAAACGCTACATAACGCTTACGGTTTGTAGACGTGAAAACGCTCATTTCCAGAAGCCTCTTTCCAATGGAACGCCGGTACCCAAACTACTAAACATATTTGGTTGATGATTCACCGTTACCATGGAACGCAGCAAGCAGCAGCAAGCAGCAGCCAGCAGCAGGCAAGCAGCAAGCAAGCAGCAACCAGTGTTTGCCCCATTGAAAGAATGATCAAATATTATATAAGTTTCAAAAATCAACGCAATACAAAAATTGAACTTTTTCCAGGCGCACAGCCCAAAAACAATGAAATCGTTCAATTACTAAAAAGTTGTGGTGATGCCAAACTTGAACTTTTTCCAGGCGCACGGCCTCCCGATACAACTTTTACGAGCTGATACGACTTAACGCTAGCGTTAGTAGATGATCCAAGGTCTGGCATGCTTAATCCAATGTCTGTGAAACGCATACTAAACGCTAAAGGTACCGCCTTCACCTAAATGTTTTCTACAAGGGAACAGCTCTATTTTATACCACCGATACCGCCTTCAACATCTGCCTGTAGTATATCTGGAAACCAAAGAAGAATACATGGGGATTTCTATAGATGGGGGATCCCCGAAATAGTTGGTTCAAAATGGAAAATCCCAGTCCCAAAAATGGATGATAATGGATGATGACTGGGGGTACCACCATTTCAGGAAGCCTCCACATGACAAACATCACACATCAATGAAGAGAAACAGATCAGTGGCTGTGTAGTACGATCTGGAACACCAGAAAGAATCATGCCAGGGGTAGGTTGCACTCACACCATACGCAACATAGAACTCCAAAACCATCATGCGTTTCCATGGTCAAAATATGGTGTATTTCCACCATTACTAAGGAATTCCGTTCATGATGCTGGAATTACCATACCTATACACCCTGGGAAATGAAGTAACTATGAACAATTGCCATTTATATACATATATAGATGATTATGAACAATCGTTATTTTCAATAGCTATGTTAAATTACCAGAGGGATCCAGAGGGTATATCATCTTTTGACCATGGCAAGTGGGTTTCCGGCTTTGTAATTATGAAAGAGTAACTTACCTCAACTGTTCAACAATAGCTACCCATCATGTGCTTCCTCGGATAAGTCCACACCGTTTGCTTCCATCTTGAAAATTCTATGGTCAATTCTCATTGTGTCTGGGTTGAACCCACATCATTTCATCGTAAATCTCTAAAAAGGCTGCATTGTTTCCCCATCCAATGGTTGCTGAATTCATTGATTAATCATGCCTATTCTTATTAAAATAGCAATTTGGGTGGTATACCCCATTTTCAGCCAAACATCTTCATCATCTATTAGCAATGCAGCTATCTGATGTCGAAAAAAAAAACGGTTGTTGGTGACGTCCGCATGGGTGTGTCTGAAAATAGGGTATGCCAAACATGGTTACCCTCTGGTAAACTAACATAACTATAGAAAATCACAATTTTTAATGGGACAACTCACTATAAATGGCCATTTTCAATAGCTATGTTAGTTTACCAGAGGGTATTCAAAAAATAGGATTCATGGTGATTAAGCAAAAAGGTTTTAGAGTTATTCTCTTTTGGGACAAAGCTAAATAGGTATAGCTCACGGCTGAAATTCATGGTCATTAAATTGGGTAAGCCCTATTTTCAGACTAACCACATAGATTTCTGGCGAACAGAAGGTCACTCTCTCACTGGTTGGTGGTTGAGCCCTAGCCCTCTGAAAAATGATGGAGTGAAAGTCAGATTGGATCATCATCCCAACTAATTATTGGGGAAAATAAAATTCATGTTCCAAACCACCAACCAGGTAAGGTGATCGGGACTTGTGGGAACAAGTTACCCACAACCCACGCAAGTCTCTTGCGCTCGTCCCGCGTCTGGACAAAAGCACATGATGACACTGTAAATGGGTTGCACCACGTGAAAAGTTATCACCAACAGTAGGCAGAAAAGCTGCAGGAGCACGTGCCCGATGCAAGTTGGGAAACATGCTGGAAAATGGTGGATATACTAATGTATATATATACCCTTTTCATTCAGAAAGGGTCCCGCAGGCAATGTTTAGTTTATTGGTTCAGAATCACATCTACAGTCATTAGTTCGATATGTTCATCATAAATCCAACACATATTACAGTATCAGATATGTAAACCAGCTCATCCATTGGGGATGGATCAATACATTGTGATAGCCTGTGGATTGGATGAATATCCATGAACACAAGCCATTCTGCTGAAGCAGACTTTTGATTCATGCACATGCCGATAAAAACATCTTCTCGTCGTTTGGGATACTCTCCAAGACAGGATAGCTCTGGAAAAACATGGGGTCAGAAAGATAATCTGCCCAGATTTTTTTGTGAATGCACCCAGCAAATTGTTACGATCCCATTCCCAATGTGTCATCATTTTATCATTAAACTAGCAACTTATCCTATTTCGAACCCAAATAACTCAGATTTAGCTTGTGGTTTATAGAACATTGTCCAGATATTCCATTATAATTACCCTCTGGTAATTTAACATAACTATTGAACATCGCCCATTTATAGTTAATTTACCTATTACAAATGGTGATCTTCCATAGTTATGTGAAGATTTACCAGAGGGTAGGTTATCCCATTGAAATCATTACCACATATATCCCAAAAAAATATCCCGTTTCATACTCTCAGCTACTTGGCAGGGGCCTTAGATTTTAGATTTCAAACAAAACACAGGTCTTTTTAGGAGTTACCTGAGGGTTTCATGTGATGATCTTCTTGTTTGACTATAGACCTTATGCTATTTGTGGACGGCAAGGTCTACTCTGAAATGCTTAGATTAACATAAATTTATGGCTGCCATATCACGAAGGTCTAGCATGGGGTCTTGAATGGGATTATGTTACGTATCATATTTAGGGTCTACTCTGCCACACCTGCAAAACCTTTCAATCAAAGGAAGCAGCAAGGAACCCTTTTTGAGACATTTTAGGCTTCCATTTCGGGAACCAATTTCTAGACATTTTAGGCTTCCATTTCCGGAACCAATTTTTAGACATTGTAGGCTTCCATTTTGGGAACATAAACCGTGTTAACATGGGCAACACAAGGTTTGGAATACGCAGGGTCTGAGTCTACTTTGGGTCTGAAAGTAGAAAAGACCCTAGCTCCAAGTACTGGAGGTCTACCCATTCCAGACCAAAAGTACTTGCGGGGGGATATCGCGACCATATCCCCTTATCTTCCCCTTAAACCCATGGTTAATCTTTGGTAGTCCACAAAAAAATCTTTTGCAGGTTATGGTTACTTTCCATTTACAGCCAAAAACGAAAGGATTTAACTACCCAGTTGGTTGGGGATGTGATATGCCCGTTCATCAACACATTTATCATTAGTATTACCAGCTGGATGGACAGATCTGAATAGACATACATTACATACACAGTATATATGTATATATATAATTATATGTCTCTCTATATATATACACATGTATATATATATATATATACATATGTATATATATATATATGTATATATACATATAATTATATATATATGTAAATATACAATTCTATGTATATATATATTTATATATGTCAGAATATATATATATATAGATATGTGTGTCAGATATCATTTGCCCGTTCTCTTCCCTTTATCATATCCCGTTCTCCTTCAAATCCCTGACGAGATTCCCCAATTTAGCTCTTGGGCTTGCCCCATAAAGAGCTGAACCACGAACCTCACCAAAAAACGACGGTGTTTTTAAGCGAATTTCGCTTCAAAAAGAAAGGTCATGGTAATAATCTAATCAGGATGGTAATATTTTCTTGGCAAGGGAGATAGTGAGAACATGATGCTAATCATATCTGTATGAATCATAAGGATTAAAGCCTGAAATGAAAAGCATTCAACAACGAATGAGAGTATTCTAACCCCAAAATTTGGATATAGTGAAGATCTAACGGGTCATCTGAACTCAAAAAACGGCCCTCCTGGACGTGCAAACTGTGCTTTTCTTAGTATTTAAATCCATGCAATTTTTGGGCCAAAAATGGAGACAATCCGATGGTTTTCATGGACCAAATGACCATTAAATGGGCATGGATTTTCCACCCAACACAGGTACCCTCTGGTTATTTAACAGTTCGCCATGGAAAATCATCATTTTAAATAGGTAAACCATCTATAAATGGGCCATCTATACCATGGCTGTGTTAGTCATAACCAGATGGTATTTTTTCACACGTGACTCAGTCTTGGACATGTCAAAAATGAAGGTTCAACCACCCAACATGAACTTCGACAAGCATCGACAAGGGAACTGAACATAAATCTCATGGACTGCAAGGTGTTGCCCCAGTTCGGAATCGCTAAGTTGGTGAACATAACTCTAATTTCACTATGGTTTATGGTCCATATATCTATACTTACTCTGGTTTATAAACCAACAAACATAACTGGAGGGGGCACCACCTTGTGGGAGCATCATCTGGGAAAACCAACAGAAGGATGAGAGTGAAAAATATCATGTAGAATCATGTATATTGCTAGATGGCATGCAAAAAAATGTCAAAATTTTCTGGGGTCGGTTCATATATATCCCCTATCCCCAATCAAAACAACAGCAAGAGATGAGTTTGTAGCCATGCCAAGGTTTGATCAGTTACACCAGAAACAGCTTCACCCGGAAAAAAAATGGGGCAAACCCACATCTGAGCAGATACATATTATATTGGATATATATATATATATGTGTCAAAAATGATTTTCTTGGATGATAATGGATCATTTTGATTTGTGATTTGTGATTCCCCAAACCCACCACCAAAAGTCTAGGCACCACAAGCACCGGAACGGAAACCCGTTCCAAAGCAAGGCGTCATTGGACCATCGTTTTCTACCACGCATCGTGCTATCCGACGCCAATTTTTGGGACGGGCAGTTAGATAGTCTATAGAAACTGCAACCCCTGGTCACAAATTTTGAGCCGACGGGATTGCTGTTTTTTTGGTGAAGTTTGGGTGGGTAAAAGAATCCATGGCAGCCCCAATCTGGTGTTGCAGGTCATAGTGCCAGCAACAGTGTTGCTAAACTGTGCCAGGAAAATGGTCTTATCCAATGTACATGGGGGATATGCCAAAATCTAGAGCATCATGTTAAATGGCATGCCGAAAAAGAAGAGGTCCCACTCAAAAAAATACACGGAAAATTGTGTGTCTGATTCGACCCGCAACAAGTCACAAGGCTCAAATTCAATCCCTACAAGCTGGTGCTCCATTGTTGGCTAAGTTGGTGAATACCTATGTCAACTCTGGTTTCTGGTGATTATCAATATAGTTAGATAGGTTTACAAACCAACTTAAAACCAGGGAGCACGACGTTATCTCAGCAACTCTATAAATCTTGCTGAATGCTATGTACAAAATTCACCCAAAAATCAGCCTGTTTTAAGACAACTGAGGTCATCATACAATTCACGAGATCGTCTCCATATTTAGATATGACCCGTTCTTGCGTGCTCCAATTTTAATGCGGAAAATGGCGACTAACCAGTGAGACAAACCCAGCAGCAGTAGTCGCAGTAGCAGTAGCAGTAGCAGTAGCAGTAGCAGCAGCAGCAGTAGTAGAAATAGTGGTGGTGGTGGTAGTAGTAGTTGTTGTTGTTGCTGCTTGCTTGTTTGCTTGTTTGCTTAATTGTTTGTTTGCTTAATTGTTTGCTTGCTTAATTGTTTGCTTGCTTAATTGCTTGCTTGCTTAATTGTTTGCTTCCTTAATTGCTTGCTTGCTTGCTTGCTTGCTTGGTTGGTTGGTTGGTTGGTTGGTTGGTTGTGGTTGGTTGTGGTTGGTTGTGGTTGGTTGTGGTTGGTTGTGGTTGGTTGTGGTTGGTTGTGGTTGGTTGTGGTTGGTTGTGGTTGGTTGTGGTTGGTTGTGGTTGGTTGTGG
>Ga0126342_10015862_pt1 | contig 13169 bp, 17 predicted proteins | sample Cyp1metagenome_FD_92528 | JGI IMG/M metagenome (GOLD analysis project Ga0126342, IMG submission 92528) | Coral microbial communities from Lord Howe Island, Old Settlement Bay, Australia - Cyphastrea 1 metagenome | ecosystem: Host-associated > Invertebrates > Cnidaria > Coral ... | reverse complement strand
TTTCATTCATTTCATTCATTTCATTCATTTCATTCATTTCATTCATTTCATTCATTTCATTCATTTCATTCATTTCATTCATTTCATTCATTTCATTCATTTCATTCATTTCATTCATTTCATGCATTTCATGCATTTCATGCATTTCATGCATTTCATGCATTTCATGCATTTCATTCATTTCATTCATTTCATTCATTTCATTCATTTCATTCATTTCATTCATTTCATTCATTTCATTCATTCATTCATTCATTCATTCATTCATTCATTCATGTCATTCATGTCATTCATGTCATTCATGTCATTCGTTCATTCGTTCATTCATTCATTCATTCATTCACTCATTCATATCATTCATGTCATTCATTTCATTCATGTCATTCGTTCATTCATTCATTCATTCCTTCATTCATTCATTCCTTCCTTCATTCATTCATTCATTCATTCTTATTCATTCATTCATTCATTCATTCTTATTCATTCATTCATTCATTCATTCATTCATTCTTATTCATTCATTCATTCTTATTCATTCATTCATTCATTCATTCATCCATTCATTCTTATTCATTCATTCTTATTCATTCATTCTTTTTCATTCATTCTTATTCATTCATTCTTATTCATTCATTCTTATTCATTCATTCATATTCATTCATTCATACTCGTTCATTCATACTCATTCATTCATACTCATTCATTCATTCATTCATTCATTCATCCATTCAATCATTCATTCATTCATTCATTTCATTCATGTCATTCATTTCATTCATGTCATTCGTTCGTTCATTCGTTCATTCGTTCGTTCATTCGTTCATTCATTCATTCATTCATTCATTCATGTCATTCATTCATGTCGTCCATTCATGTCATTCATTCATGTCATTCATTCATGTCAATCATTCATGTCATTCATTCATGTCATTCATTCATGTCATTCATTCATGTCATTCATTCATGGCATTCATTCATGTCATTCATTCATGTCATTCATTCTTATTCATTCTTATTCATTCATGTCTTTCATTCTTTTTCATTCTTATTCATTCATGTCATATTTCTTATTCATTCTTATTCATTCTTTCTCATTCTTATTCATTCTATTTCATTCTTATTCATTCTTATTCATTCTTGTTCATTCTTATTCATCCTTATTCATTCTTATTCATTTTTATTCATTCTTATTCATTCCTTTTGATTCTTATTCATTCTTATTCATTCTTATTCATTCTTATTCATTCTTATTCATTCTTATTCATTCTTATTCATTCTTATTCATTCTTTTTCATTCTTATTCATTCTATTTCATTCTTATTCATTCTTTTTCATTCTTATTCATTCTTATTCATTCTTATTCATTCTTATTCATTCTTATTCATTCTTATTCATTCTTATTCATTCTTATTCATTCTTATTCATTCTTATTCGTTCTTATTCGTTCGTTCGTTTGTTCGTTCGTTTGTTCGTTCGTTCGTTCGTTCATGCATTCATGCATTCATGCATTCATGCATTCATGCATTCATTTCATTCATTCATTCATTCATTCATTCATTCATGCATTCATTCATTCATTCATTCATTTCGTTCATTCATTCCTTCATTCCTTCCTTCCTTCGTTCGTTCCTTCATTCATTCATTCATTCATTCATTCATTCATTCCATCAGTCAATCAATCAATCAACCAATCGTTCATTCCTTCATTCATTGGTTCGTGGATTCATTTATTCAATGATTCATGCATTCCTTCCTTCATTGATACATTTATTGATTCATTCATTTATTCCTTCCTTCGTTCGTTCCTTCCTTGTTTCCTTCATTACTCAGTCATTCTTTCATTCATCCTTTAGTTCATTTATTCAGTCAGTCAGTCCGTCAGTCATTCATTTAGTCATTTATTCCTTCATTCATTCATTCCTTCATTCTTTCATTCATTGATTCGCGCAGTGGTTCATTCATTCCTTCCTTCCTCCCTTCCTTGCTTCCTTCCTTCCTTCCTTCCTTCGTTGGTTCATTCATTGATTCGTTGATTTATTCATTCATTTGTTCGTTCGTCGTTCATTCATTGATTTCTTGATTTATTGATGCATTGATTCATTGGTTCTTTGGTTCATGGGTTCATTGATTCATTGACTCATTGGTTCATTGATTCAATGAATCGTTGACTTGTTTTTGCATTGATTCATTGATTCGTTGATCTTTTGGTGCATTCATGCCTTGATGCATGGATGCATTGATGCACTCATTCACTGGAATCATCGACGTCTTGATTCATTAATTCATTTATACATTTTTTTTATTGAATGATTAATTCATCTATTCATTGGTTCGTTGATTCATTGTTTGGTCCATTCATTGAATCAGTGTTTTCTCCTTTCATTCCTTCATTTTTCCTTTCATTTGTTTCTTTCCTCCATCTCCTTTCATGTCCTTTGTTTTTCCGTCATTGCAAACTTCATTCTTTTCGGTTCGCAGCACAAACATTTCCCCTAGGTTTGCTTCTTCGTATAATCATTTCCTATTTTCGAAACTTAGGCCAGGCGCGTGCCGGGCACTGCGTGGTATATAATTTATAATATATATACACACACATATGTATATATATATATAGATAGTATAATATTTATATATACAAATAGATAGACAAAATGTAATTGTTGGTGCTGTTTGGATCCGTTTGGTACCTGCTATCCCAATTTGTACCCTCGGCTTCAAATCCGCCACGTCAGGGGGTTACCCTGAGCCAGCAACAGCAGCCGAATATGTTCAACTGCCTAGCATCGGGTGCCGCGACTGCACTAGAACCACTCCAGTCACTAGAATCACTGGAAGATTGATGAAAATTGATGAAAACTGTAATCTGACGTAATCTGATGTGATCTGATGTAATCTGGACCAACATTTTTCACTTCCAACGTAGAATTCGTAGAATGAAGATGGAAATGGCGCCGTGCAGGTCGCTACTTGTACCTGGTACTACGGGTGCGGGGCACACGTGTGGCACCTTTGTCTATTTGCGAAGTTGAGGTCACCCCCAAGGCCGGAGGTTCCTGTGGACGTTGTCGGTTTTCCAGCTTGGAACATCTTTCAGAATCTTTCAATTTCCAGAGGGTCTTTGCTTCTTCCACTCTGTTTTTTGAGCAAATCCATGTCGCAGTGTCTTGTTTGTTTTTGTCTTACATCTGCCGGTTGACCACACATACAATAGCAGGATGGTGCAGTAGGGTCAAGCAGGAACGGGAGCCTCAACATGCACAGTATGAATTGTGAATTGTCACGACCGGGGCCTTTTGGTATTGGATTGATTCTTGTGATCCAAGAAAACCTCAAATACACCTTGCCTCGTCCTCGAACCCTCAGAACCAAGTTCCAGGGGCCGACCGGCAACAAGCACATCCTACAGACAGCTGGCGGGATGTGGAATTTGCAGTTGGAAGGCAGGCTGATCAGCTAAAGTCCTTCGGGTTTGCCGGGATTGCTTTTGTAGGCGAGTCATAATGACTCAAGTCATGAAACTCATAATGTAACTCGTCTTGAGTTGTACCAGTTATACAGCAAAGACCCGTGTGATCACCTACCTCTGTGGCTTGCACATTTTGTTCATACCGATCAGATGGACACTGCATCACTGCATCACTGCACAGCTGGCGTGTTGAATCCTAGGAGTAGCTCTATCTGCGGAAGACCGCATTCGGATTGTTCCGGACACCGTTCTTTGTGGTCTGACGGGCTCTTCAACGATGCATTCATCAGTCTTGGTGCTGACATCTCCAAGCGGCTCACGTAGCTTGGCTTCTGTTGTCATTTCATGTGAATCTCATATTCTCATGTATTCTCATATATTCTCATATATTCTCATATATTCTCATAATATATTCTCATTTTCTTAAGTCGCATAAATTCTTACCATTGGATTCCACACTGCGAATCTGTGAGTTCCACAAGTGCAAGACAGGTCCCTTCACCAGCCGCTCTGAGCACAAGACACAACAGCCTGCTCCAAGGTGCACATGGCAACTACAACGAAGAGACATGGGAAAATATTCAAGTGAATCGAATCTCGGAAAGTGCAACCTTAAGCCATGCAAGCAATGCATTTTGCCGATAAACAATGCATTAAGCTGTCATTAAGCAATGTAGGATTCCGCCTGAACCATGCTTGAACCGTGCACAGAGTGTGATAGCTGGTAGTCTGCAGAATTCACAGAGACTTCTACGCTGGCAAGACTAAACCACATAAGTCACATAAGATTGCATTGTTTTGTCACTAAACTCACTAAACCACATTTTGTTAGCTCACCGAGCTCACCATCTTGGGACGATGTGTTCAGAATTTCAGATGAAGCAGCGAAACAGCTAGCATTTATGCCATGTTAGCGCAATATGAGCCGTAAAATGCTAGGAAGGTCAGTGGATCCGAGATGAACCAAGATGAACCAAGACGAAGAAGCCGATGAACTTTCGAACTGAACCAAGACTCCAAGACTGAACCTAGACTGAGCCAAGGAATGGGTATGTACAAAGTATGTTGGTGTGGTGGAGATGGTGGCTGCCTGGAAGATGAGCACTACTCCATGCACGTGGCCACGTTGATCATCAATGGCATGATGCTGACAGTGGCAGGCGATGGGCGAACCCCAAATCGTACGTCTGATATGATTGAGACCAGGCAGAACTTCATGTGGAGAGCATCCCTGCATCCATGCTGCATCCATGCTGCATCCATGCGGATCCAGTTTCATGCAAGTTTTGGACATGTCTTCCACTCCATTAGTAACTTAGTATCCATTCGTCGTTTCAATTTGAAGAGAACACTTCCTCGCATTCCTCGCACTAGTCCGGCTCTCGCGTTGCGTTGAAACTTTGTCAAACTTGTCGGGATCCTAAGGATGGTGATCCTGGGTACAACTCACCTCTCTCAGAGCCTTACGGAGCCTTGAGCATGGAGAAACACTGGCCCTAACATTACGCTCTGGCTTTGTTACTCTTTGTTGTAGCATTGAACAAGGATGAACAAGGGTACAGAACATGGAAAAAGATTTGAAGAGCAAGAAACAACAAGAAGCATCAAGAAGCTCTTTGCTGCTTGTGCTGCCTGTGAGGAATAGCAGTGTCCGACACACACGTTTTCTTCAGCGAGAGATCGACTCATATGATTCGATATATGGACATCGAGCAAGGCACGTCCATTAAGATGCGGCACAGGTCACCAAAAGTGACCATAGATTCAGATAGATTCAGATAGATAGAATTCATTAGAATTCACAATGTACAATGTAGATTCTGTATGATTCTGTCGATGCTCCGAGCCTTCAATTCGGTGAAGCAATGTCAAGCAAAGGTGACCAGAACCAGGTCGAATCCACGTTCTCTACATCGAAATCCTTCGTATTTTGTTTGATGCTTTATACAGAACCACCAGAACGATATTTGCAGGTCATTTTATTGTACTCAGACGGAAGGACACCGACCGGGTCACCTATCCGCAGTGTTCGGCAACAGGCAGAGTCTACACCCTTGCTGGCAAGTTTTATGCCGGGTTGCGAGGCTATGGCTGTGAGTAATCGTGCTTGGTGAACGGAATCCGTCAGAAGTTCATGAATGCTTCCAACCTAGCACTGTGTTCGCTTCGGTGTCTAGGTACTCGAATGGTAGGGGATGGTCCAATGTCCTGACATGTCGTGACATGTCGTGACATGTCGTGGTCGCGGTAGGTGACTACCAACCTGCGTACAATGCAGAGCTTTGGGAGCCCAGCGGCCTTGCTTTGGACAAAGACCAGAAGTCCCTCGGCGATTTTCGACGTCAAGCCTGCCGATCAGCGAAAAGTACAAAAGGAACAGGTGCTAAAAGATGCTAAAAGGATCTGAAAGATGTGAAAAGCTGCAACATGAGCAAAAGTGATAGAGATCGAACTGTTCAACTAACCGTAACTAGCCTTCGATCTTCCAGGATCTTCCAGGATCTTCCAGGCCTCCCCGCTTGTTTCCAGGTTTCTGTACCTGGCAGACTTTGGCAGTCACCGTGTGCGACGGATCAACCTGGAGCAGACGCCTTTGAATACAGGCGCCGCAACTTTGATGTGCCACAAATGCTTGCAACATCTTGCAACTATTGTTATAGTTATAATAGTTATAACTTGTTATGAAGATGTTGAAATTTGAGATACAGCCTGTAGTCGTTCACACTGTTCACATCGTTCACATCCTTCACATCCTTCACATCGTTCACATTTCAAGTTGAGAACCTTACTTTCTTCGATAATTTTCTTCCCATACTTGGCACGGCACGGGAGGGCACGAGTTTGGCGGCTGTGAGGCATCATCGAGACCGTTGCAGGCAACGGGTTCAAAGGCCGGGGAGGCGATGGTCAACCTGCGATCGAAGCGCAGCTCGACAGTCCCACCGGTGTGGCGGTGGACCTGTGCCTCGGACAGAAAAGAAGAGAAAAACAGAAGAAACATCTCAGAAGATCTCAGAAGAGTCGAAGAGACATGAAGAGACTATCACAAAAGAGAGACAGGGTCAGAGTGCCAAGCATTCAAAATATTCAAAGCAGACAGTGTCAGTAACTCTGTAACGGACTCGTGTGAAGCGAATCGGTGTTGGCGTGTTAAGGGACTTGCCTCGTCCCAACAGATGTGGAGTCTACAGTGGCCATGTGTGCACAATGTTTGAAGGCAGTTGCAGTGGATACAACCTTTATTGTAGCTGAGGAATCAAATGCTTTGGATTTGCTCCCCAGCTGCATCCAGCTGCATTTGTTTCAGATTGTTTTCAGCTCGTTAGTCTTCACTTTGTCGTAGCCATTGGGCCACGTCGACATTTCCCCAAGGCGACAGCGGTAACAATGTGCTGCGGGTGGTGTCGATGGAGATTCCTGTGAGGATTCCAGGCGTGACAGTTATTGTGACGGTACAACCCGGAGGGTAGTTGAGAATACAACAGAGAGTTGGGATATATGGCCAAATATGGCCAAGGAACTGATTAAGATTGATTTCTAGACTGAGATCTCTGGTGATTAAGGATCTCTGACTGTTGAATCTGATGTAGCTAGCGCATTTCAGACCTTTCAAAGCAACTGCCTTCCACGTAGTCCTTGGTTCGTTCCACGCGTTTCATCCCTGTCATGGCTTGGCAAAGAGACGTCCAACCTGTTTGGGGTGGTGTGCAAAGACTCCGATGTGCTGTCTCTGGAAATGGGACACATTCAATTGCCATGTGGGATTTGGATTTGCGCCTTTAACCGCCTGTAGCCTCAACATCATCTCCTTGCCTTGTCAAATGATGTCAAATGCATTAAAAATTCCAAACTTGGTCAGTTTCCTGTTGTCAACCTGTTATCCAAACATCCGTCAACCTGACAGAGGCTCGGCAGGGTAAGGGTGGGGCTGTGATGTAACTCGCTGAGTACAGTTTTGGTTCACTGCGCGACGAGGCACCAATGAGTTTCAAAGGAACATTATCCTCACAGCTGCAGGCGGCAGTGGGGCGCAGGGTGGTGAAGGATCTTTTGTGATTTCGAACGGCTACATTGTAGCACGGTAGCTAGGACATCTTCTATCGTCTTCTCATTTCCCGCATTTACCATGTCCAAAATCTCACACGTTCTGTTCGCACTTCAAAGGTCTTGAAAGTAACAGCTTCGCAGCACAGTCTCAGTGAAGTCACGGTGGTACATGTCACCGCCTCAAGGTGGTGCGACTGGGCAGACGACCAAAGGTGATGGCGGTGTTGCCTGGTTGGCGCGGATGGAGGTACCGGGACTTCGCTGCCCGGTTTGCCTGGTGACATGGCCCACTTCCTTTCGATGATCGAAGACCATTGTATTATGGTTGAAAGCGTTTACTTCCAGTGTCACTAAATTCAAAAAGCATGATGGACTTCTCAAAAATGCCATGAGAAGCAGCATGAGTATGCAGCTGTATGCTGGTGTCATGCAATAGAACAAATGATGAAAGGCTCCTCTTATCACAAAAGACACACACACACACACCATCACACAGCCTGGCTTGCTCTATTCTGCTGTAGCACCTGTAGCACCTGTAGCCAGACATCTTTACTGAATGCTGCTTGATATTCAAACATATTCGGTTTCGAATTTGGTTTCGAATTTGGTTTGTTTTTGGTAAACCTCTGAAACATCAAACCGCAGTCGCCTTGGGGCGTGGCTGTGTCCTCCGCCTTCATCAGCACAGAGGACACGGGTGGCGGCGGGTCGTATCGTGTTTTTTGTCGTCGTTGTCGTTGTCATTTGCTCCGCCCGTTGTGTCGTTGGATAAGTTTTCGGCCTTTAAACATCTTTAAGTTTTGACTTAGTCTTTGAGTCTACTTAGGTTTTAATTTCGTCTTCCCCTTTTAGCATTTTTTGCATCATTAAAGCCATCTGTGAAGCTGCTGACCATTATCAAATTTGTCGAGTCTGGTAAGGTCTGGTTTTCCAATCCCTTTGAGACTGCAATCTGAAATGCACAAGAAATCCAGATACAGATTCCTTTCCTATTTCTGTTCCTCGTTTTTGACGCAAAGAAATATCTGTTGTTTTTTTCACGGCGCCAGCATTGACAGGAGGGTACATTACCCGTGAACGTCTACATCACAGAAGCAGGCGGACACCAAGTGAGAACCATGTCTTTGGAGTTCCAGAGCTACCTGGGTGTCATCAACACGTGACTTGGACTTGGACACTTTCACTGCCTTCCCATAGAACTTCGGCTCCATTTTGCCAGCCTGGTTCCATGCGCTCTGTTTGACCTTTGCTGTGTCAAAAGACAATGGCTTCAGCTCCAATTACCATGTAGATGCTCCTTGTGCTTTGGTATGTGCAGCCTTATGCTCTAGCTGGCCATGGACCCTACTCCTGCTCTCCAATATCAAGGCATGTCAAGAAATATCAAGGCATATCAAGGCTGATGAAGCATGATGAAGTTGACAGAGTCAAAAAGCTTGTTTGAGCAGGTGGTGCATGGACAGTGCAGCAAACCGAGGCTGGCAGGCACCGGACAGCGGGGCAACTCCACCAAGGAAGCCTCGCCATTAGAAGCTCCGTTGGCACGGCTGAATGAGCCATCAGGTGTGGCTGCAGATGAAGGAGAGCTGTTGCACAGGAACAGTGGTCGTTAGTCGTAAGAGTACTACGTCGCTACGTATTTCTTCTCAACTATGATGAACTTTGAGCTTTTGGTGCATATGCAGCATATGCAGAACTAGCCGTGTCACCGTGTCGCTTTGTTGTGCTGGAACCTTGAGTAGGACTGGTCTACGTGAGTGACTCTTTGAATCATCGGCTGCTGATGATGTGCTTCAGCAGCAGTTGGGACTGGGGACCAGTTGGGAGTTGTGGAGCGCAGTAGATGCGTAGATCAAGGGAGCTCCAGAGCAAGTCACGGGAGCTCTGACCTTTTCGATCCTTTCTTGCAGCCAAGTGGTGCTGCGCATTCCATCAGACCCATTGCTCACCCTTCCAATGGGCACTGGTTCTGTCAAGGCCAGCACTGGAGTATGTCTCGATGGGATGTTGGCGCGAGAACATTGAGTCTCCTTGGATACCCAGCATTGAAGGACGAACGAAACCGACTCGAATGCTTGAAGGAATGTCTCGTTTGTACACTTGATGTACAACATACCCAAGTAGCAAACAAACACGGTTACCTCCAAGCTCTACAAGCCCGTTTTTTTTGGCGGGGAATTGGAGACCATTGAAATGTTCTAACCACATAAAAGCTCAAGACCAAGTTTGAAGCCAAGACATCATCTCAATCAGACTCAATCAGACTCAAACTACTTGATACTACTTGAACTTGCGACACAGGAGAATCTTTGCCCTGGGGGATCAACTACCTCACTGGTGTTCCTGAGAATCGGCCAGATGCCATTACAGCGTAGCTTGGTGGAGAGGGATGCACTGCTTTGTCAACAGCTGAGGGATTCACTGTCTGTACTGCTTGTCTATGAGCTTTTTCTTTGGTGTGCGAGTGCTATCGAGTGCTATTGATATATGAATTGGTTTGTAGATTCTCCAATCGAACGTGATCTGCTTGAGTCAAAATCAGGCTTTCGGGGCATTGAACATCCTGATAAAGGGAGTCAAATTGATATTCCTTAAAGGTGTTGTGAGCACCAGCTTTTGCCGATCTCAGGTGTGCCATGGCAACTTTGCGACTGGGCTATGAGGTCTTTGCAATCCGTCAGATGGGAGTTTGTGCGACCTCCAAAGATGCTCATCTCTACTTTCGGCACCTTGGCGATGGTCACGGATATGGTGGAACGATGTTGACATGGAAACTTATCGAGACAACATGTCAGTGTTTTCATATGTTTTCATGCCATGACTTGAACAGCTCCAGCACTGCTGAGGTTTGAGGGTTCCTCTACATCCTGCTCCGAGGGCAAGGGCGGTGCACGTGACAATTCGGTCTACAGGTGCGAAACTAAGAATATTTTCAGAAGAGTTTCATATTTATGATTTATATAATAATATGTATATATATATGTGTATAATTATGGGATAGTTAGTTCATGATAGTTCCAGCTTGCTCAGCTCCTTTCCAACTGTGACCTTCAAGTTTCGTCAACGGTCACATCCGTTGGATCCGCAACGGATCCGCAACGGATCCGTCTCTCCCGAGTTTGTCATTTGTGTCATTTGTCAGGTTTGCCCGGTCTGGGATGATGACCCAGCAGCAAGGATTGGTCGGAGCCCACAGCAGGTCGAGGTGGTACATGGAGAAAACTCTACTTCTCCAAGACTCAACTCTGAAATAATTGCCCACATCAAGCATTTGCTCATAGTTCTGAACAATTCTGAATGTGTTAATTGTATTTAATTGACACAATGCTTCATCATGCTTCGTATTGAAAATCATGTTTTCTCATGTTTTCAGGGTCAGGGTCGCCTTCAATTTTGCCATGCTGAGATCTACGTCATTGCTGGCCGGCAGAGTCAGCCTGGTTTCTCTGGAGACCAAGGTGCAAATCGGGCTGTGGATCTCGGAGACAGAAAAGACCAACGTGTTTACAAGATGTTTTATAATACATGTGATATTGTATATATGTATATATATACATAGATATAACATAGATTAACATAGTGAATGTACAACATATACAATCCATTGTAGGACAACTTGTAAAAAATCATGCACACGTGTGCAAAGCCATTGGAACTGCTTGCTAGTCTTGGTCACATCCAGGGTCAGCCTGCTAGTATGGAATTCTGGGAGAGTGAACTTTAGCACTTTAGTGTTGGATTCTCCTGGTGGAGTGTTCAGTGTGGAAAAGATTGCTTCACCAGGCACTGCATGGGTAACTGAACTCAACAGGTGCCTTGGCTTATGGTAGTTCAGCGTGTGCAAAGTTCAAAAAAGAAATTGTGGTGGTCAGTGGCTTTTGTGCGACATTGAATGTTTTTAGCATGGTTCGATTCAGCATTTTGAGATGCACTCACAGTTTTCTGTGCAGATGCCTAGGGCAGTGAAAGCTGCTTGATGCAAAGTGGATGTCAACATTGATCATGATTGTTGATATACAAGCTGAGATCATGAGATTTGATCAATGACAAACACCAGAATCAGAGAGTGTAAAAGACGTAAAAGGAAGTCTCATCATGAAGTTCATGAAAGGTTTTCATTGCCGTCTTGAGCAGATAACGGATCCGGATCTAGAACGACTCGGAGCTGAGGCCAAGTGGTCTGGGTATTCACCCGCTGACCAAGGAGGGAGTTGAGATTCCAAGTTATTCCAAGTTGCTTGCGGACTCGTTGTGGACACCGTGTCATTTCTTGCAATTGTGAGGTTTTCCCAAAATGAAAGAATTGTAGTTCTTGACGTTCTTGCTTTTCAGAACTCTTGCCTGATCTAATAGGAAGTAGTCGTCACATCTGTGAAAAAGTAGATCAGTGACCTAGTTGGGAGTATTCCAAGACTTTCCAAGCGTTCCAGGATCTCTATGTTGCAGACTCTGGCAACCAGCGTTTGCGTCTGATTTTCAGACAAGTTGGTACAGCGCTAAGACAGAGCTCACTTGTGTACGGGATTTGCCTGTCGCGGCACAGTTTACGAGAACAAGTGGGATCTGTCCGTCGAATGCGAGGGAATCTTGTACGGGCTGGACATTCAATGTTCTGTAGGTCCAAATCCTGGACACTCCGGAAAGTGCACCAACGGCTTCCCGTGTGAGGTACATCGGATGGACATCGGATATCCTTGATTTGATGTTTCTTTCAGTCAGCATTGTCCACGGAGCGTTTGAATGGAAAGGGAAAATGTTGGATTTGAGAGATTGGTTTACACACGGATATATATATATATATATGCATATATATATATATGCATATATATATATGCATATATATATGTTTGTATACACAGGCATACATTGTTTACAAAAAAAAACCATTGGCCAGCGCTAGCAGGTGGAGATCACTGGCAATGGCTTGCAACCGTCAAACCAGCTGGCCATCATGCCAGTCTCGCAGCAGTGTGGTCAGGCGGCGCCTGCAAATCAAGATATATCAGATATATCAAAATATAATATATCAAGATTCTAAAGCAAACTGAAAGAAGCTGCAAGAGGAGTTCTGGTTTTCTGGCCTTTGCTGGGAATTAGTATGAGCATGGCACTAGGGAGTTTACTTCCAAACTGAGGGGGCAATGGTTCAAATGCGAAAGAAGCAACCTGGGTCCAACTTGTTCGGATCAGAGCATTTCCAACTTCCGGGGCCATCAACCCGGCATCGCGTCAGTCCGATGTGATCTTCCAGATGGGTGTTGGAAGGAACCCCACATTGGAAGTTCCATCGCCTTGCAGCTCAGAGTTACCATCAGCAGTTTGTAATCAAGAGCTCATTGTTTGTGTTGGAAGCCTGGTAATGCTGATGATGGTCGTGGTGATGATTACGACGATTGTGATTCTCATTCTTATCAATCCCATTTCTCATTAATTACTAGTGCAAAGACAATGGCAACTGCTCAACCAAAGTCCCACTCCACCTCACACGAAGTAGGCGAAGGCAATGCGAAGCGGCGCTTTTTCACAAGCGCGTAGCGCGCCGGTATTGGCTTCAAGAAACCCTCCCCTTAAGCCATCAGGCAAGGAGGTCAAAGGATTCACGTGTGAAAAGGAAAATGAATGTAGGATGGCCATGTTACATGGAGTGTAACTCACA
>Ga0126342_10015861_pt1 | contig 13170 bp, 11 predicted proteins | sample Cyp1metagenome_FD_92528 | JGI IMG/M metagenome (GOLD analysis project Ga0126342, IMG submission 92528) | Coral microbial communities from Lord Howe Island, Old Settlement Bay, Australia - Cyphastrea 1 metagenome | ecosystem: Host-associated > Invertebrates > Cnidaria > Coral ... | reverse complement strand
GCCGCGCTGTCTCGAAAACAGTGCGGAGCCTTTGCAGGCATTTGGGATTGGTAAGGACTTCGTGGGCCTTGACCGCAATCTTCACATGTGATGATGATGATGATGATGATGATGATCACGGTGAGGAAGATGATGATGATGATGATGATGATGATGATGACGACGATGATGATGATGATGATGATGCTGATGCTGATGCTGATGATGATGATGGTGATGATGATGATGATGATATGATGATGATGATAATGATGATGATGATGATCATGATGATCATGATGATCATGATGATCATGATGATCATGATGCTGGTGTTGACGCTGCTGCTGATGATGATGATGACGATGATGATGATGATGATGATGATGCTGATGCTGATGATGATGATGAGGATGATGATAAAGATGCTGCTGATGATGCTGATGATGATGATGATGCTGATGCTGATGATGATGATGATGATGATGATGCTGATGATGCTGCTGCTGCTGCTGATGATGATCATGATATATCATGATGATGCTGATGCTGATGCTGATGCTGATGCTGATGCTGATGCTGCTGATGATGATGCTGCTGCTGATGATGATGATGATGATGATGCTGATGATGATGATGATGGTGATGATGGTGATGATGATGATGATGATGATTTATGGCCTTAAACGCGAATGAAGATCATGATGATCAGGCGCGTTCCAAAGCGACGCATGAGACCGCGTTCCAAAGCGACGCTTTTGAACGCGTTCCAAAGCGAGTACCTGACCGAATATAAAGAATGGGCCTTGTGAAGACACATTCACAGAATGAGTTGGGAGATATCATTTCAGGACCTTGTTGCATTGGTGAATGGTACCTGGCATCCCGTTTTTTTAATCCGCGTTTATTCACTTTGCACGTTTGGGTTCAGGAGGTTGCGCAGCCAAAGCGATAATTTTATATCCATGGTCCATGGCCCATGTGAACATAAACTTCGGAGTGAACTCGGGTAAATGGTTTACGTTCAAGAACCTAAGATTGCATGATTGCATGGAACTTTCTGGCTCTTCTGCTCCAACAGAACCATGCAAAAAAAATCAAGGAGAAAACCTGAAAGCAATTCAGATTCTAATCCCAAGCAAAAGTCCCAACTTAATACCGAACTCCCTCCCAGAGATATCAATCATAGTTTCCGCATAGGAAACTTTCTATCCAGGACATTTGTGTGCTTTTAAAACAACTTACCTAGTTCCGGATGGTCCATGGATATCGGAGGTGGCACATTATAATACACGACATTCTAGGAACCAAAACCTCCACAGGTCTACAATGGGGGGAGGTCAAAGGTCTAGAATTGCGCGCGGTCCCCATTCTTAGACACTTCGTAGTAGATGGTATATATTTGGGGGGAAAACCATTTCCAAGAAACAAGCTATTTTAGTACCAAGGGTACCAGGGTTTCGACCCTTGACCGAGTAAAATCGAGTAAACAACTCGTAACTCATGAAAATTCATGAAATGGGTATGGCTCAAAATTATGACCATCAAAATTCGATGGTTTAATATGTTTAATCCTTTTTTTATGTCAAAAACGGTGGGTCCATGGGTTCCTCATGAAGTCCCAACTTGGTGACTCTTCGGAAAGTCCAAAAAGCCACTCCGGCGTCCGCCTCCCACAGATGTGCACCGCTCCAGGCAGCAATTGCGGCACCCATCATGGCTTCATCCCATGGGATGGCTCCTGCAGCTGCAGGTTGGATCATGCTGGATCCATCACTTTTCGGCACAACCAGTACCCCTGGATCCAGTCGTCCCGCACCTTCGGATGTGCTCACCGTCTGCAAGGCCCAACTCCACTGAGTGCTTGTCTCGCAGGCGATTGACACGGCAGTGTGGGAAGTTGCATCTACACCTTAGACACAGAAGGTGTAGGATGGACTGGATGGACTCTGGATGGACTGGCCTTTTAAATTATGAGAAAATGATACGTATAAAACGATCCTGGAAATGGCAAACAGGAGCTACAGAAAGATGTGAAACCGTCAGTTGGAGTCAGTTGGTGTCCAGCCGAAAGCTAGATGAGTCCAATGCCCACAGCCACCCTACAAACAGCTTCTTGAAAATGTGATAGATTCCAATTTCCATGCCCTCTGCGTAGAGGTGGGAGCTACTGGAAGGACATGAAGGTACCAATGGTTTTAATGGTTTTTATCGCTGCCTTCTTTATCCTTCCTTGGTGTATGAGATGAGCGCACAATAGGAGAAAAGAACGAACTGTCCACTTACTAATCATACTATATGTACGCACACATACATACACCCTATATTCCCACGGTTTTACTATCCATTCCAGAAAACGCTGCCTTTGGCTGTTCCACCTCTCCAAGACTTTCCGGGATTGACCAGGAGAGCGTCGGATGTTGCCTTTGCACGCAGTACTCAGCAGCTGAACCGCCTGCCTCCACTGGCTGCTGGATGCCAGGCTGCTACTGCCAGCATTAATCGCCACCACCTCCAGCTGAATACCTGCAGGGGAGAATATCAAGAGACCAACTTCAATGGTGAGGACAGCCCACAAAACAACAAATGAGGGTCTGCTTTTGGATTTTCTAGGGGTCAGTGTCACTGGACTGTTCTAGGATTGCGGCAGGTGCTAGTTGAAGCATTTTGAAGTGGTGTAAATATGTGTAAATGCACCAACGATATGCGTGAATCGGTATGTGCACAACATGTCGAGGAATAAAACCATCAACTACCCATTGTTTGTCATAGCCTCCCCCTCATCAAACGAGGCCACTAACAGTCCACAAGAACATTCATTTATAAAATTCAATACTGTAGAGACTGTAGAGTAGATAGGGGTTTCCCATTGACATGGGGACTTTTTTTATTTTTATTTTTTCCAGCCGGCCATCAATTTGGTGACCAACAACGCCATAGCAATCACAGTCCTGTAGGTCCTGCGGCCTCGAGACAGGCATTGAAGCAAATCCAAGGCTACAAACCAGGCCTGCATGGGGACATGTCTATGGGCCGTGGTCGATCTGTGCCCTATAGTTCTGAGCACCTTTGAGTTTGTGGCAAGATGTGGGTGGCAAGATGTGGCAAGACAAATTAGAAACTATGCGCAACTCTGGTTCTCCTGGTGGTTTCTCCTCCAAACATGTTGGACCAGCTATGACCAGCTGCCTCACTGGACACCATGGAGTTCCAGGAGATGGCATCACTTTGAAGGGAACGCTGCAGGGATCTCTCCAGCAGCCTCTGAGCGCCAGCCACTGCTGTCTCAACTGCGATCCAAACAACCCTCGTAAAACTTTGTAAAACTCGTAAAGTTGGAATTAATATGGTTGAAATATGGTTGAAATTGGGTGCGAATTGATATCAAATTAAACCACTACCACAGCTCAGCCATGTCCAAGCTTGACTCTAGTGTTCTGTATCTGCAACCGTGGCGCTGGAATTGGTTTTGCCATGGTTGCTCCTGGCTGAGCAACCTGAGCTGATTGAAGTTTCGTGAAGATCCGGCATCCCACAAGTCTGCAAATAGAGACTGGTCTGAGACTGGACCACCCAAAAAAACACATATAAACATGACGCATCCAAAGCAAGCGATTCTACTGGAGAATTCGGTGGGTGGAGTGATCCCTAATTCCTCTTGAAATTTCTTGAATATTTCTGAGGGAGGCTGAAAATGAGCACCGAAACCATCAGCAACCTTTGCTTTCAAGGGACGTGTTGTAGCTCACCATGTTGGGCTGCAAGTTCAGAATGCACGCCTCATCCAAGCATCCAATAGCCGCCGACCAACCTGAGACATGTCGGGGACATTCGGGGACATCATTGTTTGGAAAAAAGCAGTTTAAAATGCTAAGGGGAACACCCTTGGCAAAGTACCCCCCGTGGATTTTTTTGATGTTTTTGGTGCAAAGCGACTGAGGTACGGACGCCCCACAGGACGTAGGCAAGCTGCAATGGCGTTGAAGGTGATCTGAGCGAACGGATCTGAAGATATAATGAGATTAAATATGATTAAATCAGAATTCTCCAACAATTTGAACACGGACCTAGGAATCTCACCAGCCTGGGGGTGACCATTGTTGAAAACTATCCAACTACCAAGAAATGACACCCGGCTCCTCCGCTGACATGGGAATTTTGGTGGGTCAACAGGTGAGTAAAACGTTTCCATTTTCTGTTAGCGGATCATCCTTGGCAATGCCTTCCAGTGTCCAATGCACGTACCTGTCAGCTGGACCTTGTCCCATCTGCCAGAAAAACAATCGCGCCAAATTACTCCCATCTCCGTATCATGTATAAAAAATCACCCTTTCCCAACCTGAAGAGCTGGATAGAAATAGTGGATTCTTCACGCTGATATCCACATCACAAAACCCAGGATTTGCCACGTGGCTTCGGCCTGGCATACTGCAGCCATGGCGCCACTTGGGTTTCGATCTGCCACAACTGCATGGCGTTGAGCGTCAGGAGCCCCACTGCCCAACAGTCAGCCCTCGCACAGCCCGTCATCGCGGAATTGAAGCCGTAGGCATCTTGGCAAAGCGCAGCTAAGGGTTCATCAGAATGAGTGTGCTTAAACAGGAGAATCCAGCTGCCAGGATTAGCCTGACATAGCCTGACTAGTGGCCTAGGAAAAGTATGAACCACTGGCACTCAAATACTGTTGAACAACTGGACCTGGGTCATAGCTGAGGCCAACTCTGAGCTGCATGTAGGAGGAGCGAAAAGCTTCCAGGTGGCCGAGACAGGAGTGCCACTGCTTGGCAGCTGATGCAGCGGCCACCACGGCACTTCCAGTGATCACGTCGGTGGCAAAGCCATGAACCTGCTGGGATGAGCCAGGAAAATGATTGGAACCATTTTGAACCAATGAATTGATTAGAAACTGGGTTGTAGATGGTTGTAGCTCCTTTCAAATGTATATGTGACGTATACCAATTACAATCAATGATCATCCCCACTGGGATGGGTCGCTGGATTTTCACATTCTTCCGTTCGGTGGCTTTTGGTAAGGCGAATTCTTACTGAAGGGGGGTAATGCAAAAACAGAGTGTCCCAGAACGATGCCCTACATCACTTAAATCAATTGCCCGTGTCTCTGTATCATGTTTCTCAGGGACAACAATTATAAGTTTTGGCATTTTTTTCAACACCAGGACTGTTGCCGGTGAATATCCACCTTTTTTACCAAGTTTTTCATGGTGGCCTTATATGGCCTCCACAGGGCATCCCCATCGATGCATGTTGGCCTCACATCACTTCACTCGGCCCTGGTCCCGCCGGTCCTTCGCCTGCTCCCACAACTCCAAGGACTGGCGGCTGAGTGGATGGAGCACAGCCAACAATAAGACATGATGCTGAGAATAAGGACTGAGGATTCAGGACAATGATGATGAGGATGTGGATCAGGATTGAGGATGATGTTGTTGCTGTTGCTGTTGCTGATGCTGATTCTGATGCTGCTGCTGCTGCTGATGATGATGATGATGATGATGACGACGACGATGATGATGATGATGACGACGACGGCGATGAGTAACCGTGATTATATAACCACTATGATTACAGCCTCAACTTTGGGAGTTGCATGTTGCAAATCATCACAACATGGACGTCCGAGATCCAGCTCCGCCTTTTGGCAAACAGCTCCATGTCCATGTTTACAAGTCATAATATCCTCATATATCTCTGATATACCCATCTGTCCGTCCCCTCTTGAATAAGTTACATCTCTGTCCTCATGTTTGTTGCTCAGAAACCCTTGACATATTTCTCTCGAATATCGACCTTCATCCCCATTTCAATCACATGTCATATTGGAAAATGATGGAAAATGCTTTTTTCTCACTATTCACCACCACCAATCCACAACAATCACCACCAATTGAGGGCACATTCACCACCAATCCATGGGACATCATGGGACCCATTGTGACCTCCCGCCAGTCTTCTCGCCCGGCTCGGACAATGGCAGTAGTGAAGTAGGCAGCTCCCAGCTCCTGGGGCCCGCGGAGGTTCGGAAACCGAAGCGCATCAGGAGACTTAGGAAGCACGCTAAGCACACAGGTTTCTTTTCAAAACGATCTATCTATCTATGTGATTATATATTATACAAATTTATACAGTATATATATCTGTGTGTGTATCTGCGTGTGTGTGTGTGTGCGCGTTTTTTTTTAAGACCCCATGACCTTTCGTGTCAGCAGGCTCGAACCCGAACACATGGTTTCCATGCGGCCCATACCAGGGAAATTTGGACGTCCGTTCCCTGTTGATGGGTCTTACCAGACTGGCTACCCCTGAGGGTTGTTGGGCACCATTGCAACCAAAAATTCCCACAGGTGGTTGTTAGTAGGAATGGTAATGCGCCAGGAAATTTAAAAAAAAAACATGTGTGTGTGTGTTATGTGCTTAGGTATTAATGAACATGGGCATGACAAATCGGCACAGGAAGCAGCTCATCACCCGGCGCTCCTCATCCCGGATGGGCATGAAACATGGCCTCCAGGGACACGGCCATCGCCATTCACGCAGTGGCACCGTCGCTCAGCCAGAAACGTCGGGTGTGGGCCCTGGTAGCCTGTTACCCACCAAAACAGCTAGAATTGGCATGAATTAGCTGGATAGATTGCGATGGACGAGAGATGAATCATGACCAATGATCCTGGTGTTGGATGAGCAAACCTCCGAATGTTGGAAGGTTCCAAAGACCATGATAGACTGTGAAAGGCCAACTGCTGCCAGCACCACGAAATGAGAAACACCAATCCTTATCAAAAAATATCAAAATAACTCAGGATATCGGAATATTTCGAGTCATGATCGAATCCGTGATGGAGACGAAACAAATGCACACCAAACTCCCCAGCACTTCCTGAGTCCTTGGCTCTGTCGCCATCATTTGACCTGAACTGCGAAATGTCGGAGCCAAAGTCGCAGAGAATTCCAAGTCCCAAAGTTTCAAAACATAATAACAATTAATAACATATAATAACATAATTGAAACATCCATCAGCCTTCACTCAAGTTGGCTGGGAAGTTTGCATGCCAGTTCCCAAAGGGTTTTCCATGAATTGTCCCATAACTCCCACGTCCAACGAGTGCTGAGGCTACCATTCTCCAGGTCGAGACCTCATGCTGCTGAGCCATCGACGTTTCACCGTTGAGAACGCCAGGCCGCACCTTTAAAAATGTCGGTGGTTAACATTGGAATCAGAGATCCGATGTGTCACTGGCTTGACGTAGGGGGAAATCTAGGAAACTGATGTGGGAACTGATGTGGCAAAGCACGGTGCCTACATGTTTCTGTTCTGCACCATACAAATTTGGTGTTTCAATTCCGGTTCGTTTCCTTCAACATGTTTCCGATGGTTTCGGTCAACATGTTCAATCGATTCCAGGAATGTGTTATGATACTTTTGTTGAGCCACCGACGGCCGTGCCGTTCTTTGACTTGTCTTTGATGCACAGCGCCTTGCCAGTGGATGAAGCATATGCACATGTACGCCCACAAGTGGAAGTGCCCAAAACCTCATTGTGATTTAATCTCATGTCCATTTAAGGAGGGGAGGGGGGGAAAAAAAAAACAAAAACCTTGCCAAAATGGGTGTGCCTGAACATTGGCTACCCAAAATCCTATGGTTGAACGCTATTTTTATCCATGTTTCCCGTAGAAACAGAGCCGATGCCAATGATGCCCATGATCGCTTTGGTTCTCAGCTTCGGGCACCCCCTGCGACGGCAAAGCCTGCATCACCTGGGATCTGACCGGAATACAACCATGAACATTACAGGTTACATCAGATTACCAGTACAGTTCAACACTTTTCGGCAGAATATTCCAGAATGCACAGATGATACTGGCAATATCTGGCACTTGATATCAACACAGAAATACAGAAGTCATGTCATTAATGAGCATACAAATTCATATAATTTCATCTCTCTCAGCCTATTCTGGAGGCTCCCCCACTGGGGGCCTGGCGAATGAAGAGCTCAGCATGGAAATGCGAGACACCTTCACGCTCCAGCACCACATCCTTGGAGGTTATCATAGGTTACAATCATTTGTGTATCATTTTATACTTGTGCTCCAAAATGCGTCAGCTGAGTCTGGGACATTTTCAGGGCTCCTCCCAAGTCGCAGCACCGTCCCTTCACGAAGAGTAAATTCCTACCAAGGGATCTGGGGGTTCTCGAGGGTCTCGAGGGTCTCGAGGGTCCCACTGGTCACAGCAAGCTATGAACATGGAAAAAACATTGAAAATCTGACATCAGATATCAATGTACATAAACCATCATAAACCCGCAACAGAGATCGACAAAGAAGATTTCTACTGAAGTAAACCATAGTACACCCTACAGGACCATACAAAGCTTCTCCAGCTCCTCAACTGTATGAACTGAAGCTGCAGTCCTGCTGCCGTCCAGTGTCTTCCCGCACGACCCTCACACGGCACTTCACCAATGAAGCAGCCGAATCCGCCTGGAGTTTGGGTGGATGACATCGGACATCTCCCGGCTGGTCCAGTGGGGCAACGGGTTCCCAAACGACTCAAAGCCTCCAAGACCTCCATCAACATCACCCATACCGTCCCCATTCAGCTGAGCCTTGGCGTCATCTGTATGCATGAATGCGCCTGCAACGATTTTTGGTATTCGATGTGGCAAGCAGAGGATTCATTTTTTGAAAGGAAACGCAGCATGGAAAATCGAGCCGAACCAGAAACACACAAAAATTCGCATTGATTCCATATATGATCGGCTGGCTTCCACGACGTTTGAGGCTGCAGCATTTAGCCACTGAGATTTAAGGGAAATGTAACAAGGACCGCCGGTGCCAACATCAAGGTCGTAAAACCGCGCCTGGTCCATGTAAATCGATTCGCGCACATGACACCGACCTCTTGCTATGCTTTGATATGCTTCGAAACAACTGGTGTTGAAGAACCCAATGGTCATCTGAATCATCTGATTGTGCCATGTAAAACTAGGATTGACAGGCTGTCCTTTTGGTGCCAGGCATGTTGCAAACTCTGCATGCTGAACCATGGGTGTGCCATGCTGGACTCCCCAAAAATCTCCCCTTGACCGCGTGGAAACCAACTGCAGTGATGCACATCTTTGTTGGATCCATAGGGCCTCTGTCCTGCTCAGTCTAGCTACATAGCTGATCATACCTTTATCTAGGTGCAGAGTCTTGGGATTGCATGGGTTGTTGCAGTGCGATGGCATCAGCTAAATTATTAGTGCAGGCATCCTTTGATTTTCCCATGGTTCCCCAACTGAGATTTATGTGGCTTGGGGCTTGGGGTTTGAAACGTTTTTCCCACACCTAGTTCTGCTCCCTGGTAGCTGGATACTTGCTAAACAGCAGTGATCGCCTACTTTAGACACCAATGGACACATACTCAGTCTGAGGTCAGGAATGGGGTTGCATTGCTCGAAGCACCTGGGAAAGTCGGATACAGAATCATCCTCCTCTGCAGTGTTTGGTAAGGTTGAAGCCAAGTAGGATGCTTCCGCCCCCATAAACAGGACTCTTGACAGGATTGAGATCTTCACCACAAACTGAGATGAGTCAAGTGCATCAACAGTAAATCAGAATAGAACAATGGCTTGCAACAATCCAACTGGGAAGTCACGGGTCTGCCGATTTCCGACCAGGGGGGTCTGCTACTGAGTCGGTCAATTTGGAAACGGCGCCCATGGCACCAATCTGAACTCGTGCCTGTGGCAAAAAAGGCTTGAAAATGCTTGCGTCGAATTCCACTGCGACCACTCAAGTGTAACTTGCAGCACTTCAAAACCAAATGGATCAAATATGTAACTTTAAGCTAACTATAGTTTATTAAATATTAGTTAATCACCATTTTCATTGGTATTCATTGGTTAAATCACGATTCCTACTGGTAAAATATGGTAAAATCAATAATGTAATCATCTGCAACTGAAAATGCTGAAAACATTGAGTGGGCCCTGCCATGCATGAGACTACAGCCGAGGTGTCGATTTACACCTCGATCTCAGCGCCCCGTTTTGAGGCAACAATGATTGGCTCCCACCAAATACAAATGGGGCTATGACCTACAGTTTTTTGCATCTATTCATATCTATTCGTGTCATGAACTAGACCCCATAGTTACCAGGTCCGGAATTGTGTGGCTTTTTTTTGTGGATTTCCTGTTCTGTCCATTTTCCTTGCTATTTGCAGCATTTTGGAGCTGGAAGCTGCGATTTCATCGGTATTTGCAACATTTTGGAGTTTGAACCTCTAATTTTCCATAATAATATTTGCAACATTTTAGTCCTGCAACTGTTCATGTTGCATTGTATTTTGCAAACTATATAGGGTTCATTTAGGGTTGGTTCAGGTTTATTTAGGGTTAGTTTGGGGTTTAGGGTTTATTTAGCGTTGGTTTAGGGTTTTAATAGGGCAAGTTTCAGGTTGATTTGGGTTTTGTTTAGGGTTTACCTAGGGTTGCTTTCGTTTTTTTTTGGTGCTGGTTTGGTGGTTATTAGGTTTTATTTGGGGTCGGTTTAGGAATTATTTGTATAGTGTTTCTTAAGGTTTATTCAGGTTTGAGAAGCCGCCCCCCAAAAAAGCAGGGAAAAGCAGGGAAAAGCAGAGAAGCAGAACACCAGAGAAGCAAAGAAGCAGGGAAAATCATAAAAATAGCGAAGCAGGGAAACAGAAATCCAAAAAATACAAAAAGGGGGGAAGAAACCTTCCACTAAGTACACCAGTTCATATCATGGGCCACTCGTACTTATATTATACCATCTGCGTATGTGCGGTAAGTGGCTGGGACTGTGGGCCTATTTGTAGCAAGTAGGGGCCCATCGTTGAATGGCTTGGAACAGCCATCTTTCAGTCAGGCTGGGGGACTTTCCTTGACGCGCGACGCGTGCCGCCCCGCTGCATTTGCAGCTGCTGGGGGCAAGCGATGTCGGGAACTGTCAATGAAGTCAAGGCCCCAGGAAAATCTGACCAGGTGACTAGTGAAACAGCGACACCTGGCTGGTGGTTGAGCTATCCCAAGAATGTGAGTCAATTTGGATCATGATTCATGATCAATAGGCATGAACATCATACAAAATCATGCAGTAACCACCAGCCAATCTGAAATTTGCCTGGGCAAAACTCCAACCCAATCCAAACAATGACGGTTGCTGAGCCACACCAAGATTTGAGGAGCGGGTTTCGAATTTCACCCCAGATATCGCCTCAGATTCATAGATCTTGACAACACCTGGCATGGAGGCGGAGCCCCACATGAAGGCACCATGTCTCATCCCCTGCGGCCTCACCGGAGGTCAACGTCGAAACTGTGGAGCGGAGGATGGTCTGATCATCTTGCCAGGGTGTGGCACCTGGCGTGACGCTCTCAGGTGGGGTAGATGGTATGATTGGTGGTAGAGCCTGGTAGATCTGGTAGGGTTGGTGATGGGATTCAATGAAGTTTCATTTCATTTCCAAACCTCGTGCTGTACCTGCTGCATCATGATTTTGTCTTCGTCCCGGTGATAATGAGGAAGTTTGGGACTGAACATGCTTTCAACGTCCTAGGTCCTAGAAATTGGGCTTTCGACATTGATCCGAACGCTCGTAACGACAAACCAACATACAGGTTTCCTTCATGGCAATCCATGACGCTTCCTGGAGGAAGGGAGCACGTTTCATCACGTTTTTATACGCTGGAAGGGATGGGTTTGTTGATCTCACCAAGAAAGAAAATGCGAAAGCCAACGCATGGGTATATCTAAAAAAATCTTAAAACACCTAAAAACAGTATATAGATAATGATGAACTGATGAACCAATGGATTTTTGGGGTACCATGGGGTACACCCTATCGTGAGACAAACCCACATCTTTGGATCGTCATCCCGTCCAGCCAGATGGGATCTCCCGGCCACGCGGTTGGAGGCGTCAAAGTACACCGTGGTTGGGATCCTTCACGGCGAAGAGTTGGACTTTGGATTCAAGCAGGAGTGGTGATGGTCATCTGATGATGATGATGATGATGATGATGATTGTGATGCTGGTGGTGCAAAGCCAGCCGAAACTGAGCCATCAACTGGATAGGCGCAATCTTTTTCGCCTTCTCCGTCTTTTCATGGGTTGTTACCTTGGCAGGTCGGCAGCCAAAACATTGGATCTGGGGCTCAACACAGCTGGATCAACTGAGCCGGGGCGCCATGAAGGGATCAACAGCCTCAGCCGACATGGCGCCACTGGACGGTACAACTGGCAACCTGGAAAGACCGGAGTCTCTGGGGCATTCTGGGGCCCAGGCGGAGCAAAACTTGTAGTAGTTAAAACCCATTTCATCACCTTGGCAACGCTATCGCAACAGCGGTGCTGTGCACCGTAATCAGCTTTCCTCAGGACGGACCCAGTCTTAACCCATGGTTAGTGATGTAAGTTCAAGCCTCACAGCCAAGTTCCGGGCTGAAGCCCTCGCATAGCGTGTCCACCTCCAAATCCTCAGTGATATCCCGGGGTGGCTGGTGATTCCGAATGGCACCATCGTTTTAATCATTGAACCTGGCTAACAGCAGTGTCAACTGGACATGGTGCTGAAATGTGCTTATGGGCAAATAACACAAACCCCAGTCTCTTGTTCGGTCAATCTCACGCAAATGGCCGCTAGTTGATGCACGTTACATATCTAATGTAGATTAACATAGATGAACTAATCATCCAAGTATATCCCAGCGTGGGTTTGGGTTCCACCAATCACAACAAATCTCCAGATCCCCCGTGATAATTGATGATGCTCTCCAGCATTGGAACAGCAATTTTGAACATTCCGTGTCAGAACTGTCATGAACTGGGGGCCGTCCGCAATTTTCTGACAAAACCACATATCATGTTGTTTGCTAATAATCTCATAAAACACCTCCATGATTGTCAATTCGTAAATGCTAGTAACTAGTAACTATAATAAATTGGTGGTGAGCCCGTAACCCCGATTGAGCAGCGTCACAAATCTGTTTGCGAACTGGTTCTAAACTTGTTCTACTCTTCTAATGGATTGTAACGAACTCGAAAAAGAGAGGAACTAACGTGACAAAGAAGTACTGTTTCCGCAAATGTCTGTTTTCCTCTGACTGCTTGTGACGAGGTCTTGTGTTTACCTAGGTCGAGCTCTAGAGCCAGAACAGT
>Ga0126342_10015860_pt1 | contig 13171 bp, 11 predicted proteins | sample Cyp1metagenome_FD_92528 | JGI IMG/M metagenome (GOLD analysis project Ga0126342, IMG submission 92528) | Coral microbial communities from Lord Howe Island, Old Settlement Bay, Australia - Cyphastrea 1 metagenome | ecosystem: Host-associated > Invertebrates > Cnidaria > Coral ... | reverse complement strand
GTATTTTAGACTACCTCCGGGAAGGTTTTCCTTGGCCCGCCCAGCCATTTAAACATACGGAATCCAATTCATTTAAACATACTGCAACTACATTTAAATATACGAACTGGTATTTCATACTACATCCGGGGCCTCGCGGTCTGGCCCGCCCTCCACATATTTAAATGTCGTTACCGTATTATATAAGGAACATCATCATCGCAGTGATTTGTTGTGGACACCAGCAACCAGCTGGTGCGACTTCAACCGATGCCCATTGATGTTCCATCAGGCTGCTGACTCCAAATTAGTACGTCCAAGTCAGTACTTGTGTTCTTCTTTACGACTTTTCATCCTGCTGCTTCTCATCCCTGTTTTGTTCTCACCCGTGGGTCCCAGTGAAACAACCCCAGTCAGGTGCTCATTAAAAAATCGGGAAAAAACCATGACCTGACCATTCTTCGGCCGGGTCGCTCGGTATTGCTGGGCCACTCTGGGCACTCTTCCAGGCATCCTTTGCAACCTTCGAACACCAAGTCATTTTTAAACACCTGTGAGAGACCTCAGATTGCGCGTGGGGACAGCCCGCACGGATGATCAAGGGATGTGAGGATCCGTGGTTGAGCTGGCAGGGGCTATGAACTAGCATTGACTGACACGGACATGATAATTACACAGTATTCATATTCACAGTATTCATATAGCTAAGCGCGCCTAAGCATTGATTCATATACGCTGCAAGATGCTGCAAGTAACAGGAATTGTAAAGCCCTATCTTGCGGCTGCGGCAAACATATTGTTTCAAGTTTCAAGCTTGGATCGTTAGTTTTAATGCCAGGAATTCGTCAATTGTCAATTGGCAGCCTTTTTCTGAAACGAGTCCCTCATATTTATTTCTCAACCACCAGGGTTCAACTGGGCATTGCTCTGCTGACTTGAGCTCAGCACTGCAACAAACAGATGCAGGCTGACATGGTCAGAAAGGACAGCGAGGATGCCTCGGCTCCGCGAGGCTCTGGGTGCATGATGGGATTCAGAAGCCCAGTCTTTCAATGTCTTTTAGGAGCCTGCCAACAAGCAACAACCGCTGATCTCAATTTATGTGGGCCACAACCAAATTTTCTCAGCTATTTTAATAGCGTTTTACTTGTTTTACATTTCTACTTTCTTATTTCTTTGGGATGGTTTCTTGTCATATCGGACCCCCAAAATTAAATGGTTAAGACAAAATGCAAGCCATCTGTGGTTTCCAGCATCTTAAATCTTGACTTCTACTGTACCCCTCTTGATTAGCTTAAATCCTGTTCAAGTCCTGTAAACCGAATTGTGATTTTTGATTAAGTGCCCCAGAATTTCAGCTGGGCATTCCTGGATGTTCATTGCCCATGGATGTTCCAGCCTCATCATCCTGCATCCCGGGCCCCATCCGGGGGACCCCAACCAACACGGCTTTGGTGACACCCAACTGTTCCATGGACTCGATCAACAGCTCGTGCAAACACACGTAGACCATTGCGCCTTCCCAGTGCAGTTGCGAGGGTTTGCCAAGACGGCAACAAGGAAACCTGGATACAGAAAGTGGTTTTCCATATAACAAGACATTGTCGTTCTTGGAGTATATCATGGTATACCCTTGCTTGGGCAGACCCACATAGTTCTACTACGTGAAACCGTGAAGCCAACAACCGGTTTGGGGTGGTCCCATAAATTGAAAGAATGCTAGGCGTCCGAACCAAAAACAACCAGCCAGTTGAAAGTGGTTCAATACAAGTTCAGCTTTGACAAAAACAAAATAAGGAATGGGTGCCAAGTTTTTCAATCACAACGACACAAGTTGAAAGATGCCATCAACATCTTCCACAGTGGCCTGCAGAAAATGCTAAGCCGATGGGTAGGAGGCCTTGAAACACCTGCCAGAAGCAAAGTTTCCCCGGACGTTGCACCTAGAAACTGCCGTCCCCCCAAAGATATGGATCCTGGCAAAACTATACGATGGGATTTTCCATTGACCAATTTCAATCTTGCTAGTCATGTACTGTCATGTACCCAATTTTTTGGGAGTTGGACTTTCGAATGGAAGTTGTAGGAGGGAGACACCACAAAGGATTGTCCTTCTGACTCTCAGAGCAACTCCATGTTCAATCTGAATCAGTGAGCCCCGTCCAACCACTTTCCCTGCATCCAGCCTCCACAAACAAGAATGCGGCTAGGGCCTTCCAATGGGTCCCATAACAGGTCGAAATTGGTACCCAACTTCAATCTGCATGGCCAAGAGATTCACAGTTTTCGGGAAATTTTGAGGGAAGGCACCACATTCATTTGACTGGTAAGACCCTGGCATCCTGTAAATGTTCCTTCAAACCAAGATTTTTAGGCATTCTGAACACACCCCAAAAAAAGAACACCTTCGGAGTGGGTTTTGAAAAACAAGTCTGTTCTCAAGGGTTCTGCACGGCGCACCAGTACGGGCTGTGGGACGCTGGTCAAGATCGCGATGAAGGCAGTCAAGGTTGCCGAAACGCCGCCTGGATTGTCAGATATTGTCAGTCAGTCAACCCAAAGCCAGTAACAGCCCCATCACAATCCATGGGACAAGGCTGCAGGCAACATATTCCAAGGCTACCCGTTGAATACTAGTAGACTCCAACAATTGGCCTACAGTACAGATTTTCCCGGGAAACCATCAGTAATCATCTTGTCTGATATCCAGTCAAAAAGCCTCTACCAGGTACTGGGAGAAGCTCACCGCAGCCAAGGGACGGGGAACTAGCACCAGTGCCACTGCCAAGCCCTCTGGAACGTTGTGCACCTCACCAGCCAAACTGCGGCAGGATCTGGAAAATCGGCTGCAACTGCACCGCATATCCCTATGATATGGATGATATGGCAATGTCAGTAGTGCTGATCTTTTGCTGGTCATCTTATGTTATCTTATGTCCACAACAAATGGCCGAAAGTTCGACTAGTCTTCCCGTCAGCGCTGACATAGCGACCTATAAAAACCCAGTCCAGCCATCCAAGGTCGTCGCTGCCAGTAGTAGTGAAATGTAAATGCCAAACTCATGGTTCAACTGCCTGGCAATTGCTGCGGCTTGTTACCCTGCAGAATGTTTCGATCTTCATCCCAAGATGGACATGACCTCACCGATGTCAATCTGCTTTGGTGGTGAAACAAGGCCAAAATGATCATGGCCAGTCTTTGACACACTCCATGTTTCAGCAAGATACACCATAATCGAATCTGCTCCTGAATTCCCGGCAAAGATTTCACTTGTGAATTAAAATTAATGAACATCATCAGTAAATTGAATCCAATATTATATTGCATTCCAAAATTCCTCATTAAAAAAATCAAATCATCTTAAATCCCCGCCCGGTGCCCATCAGCACCTGCTGAAAGCCACTCCCACGGCGATACCTTCTGCAGCAGAGTGACAGAACCTGCCAGGAAAACGGGCGATGAGCTGATGCTTTGTGAAAGTTTCTGGTGGGTTTAACCCATCCCCAAAATCTTATATAGTGAATTTGGGACAATCATTCCAAACAGGGTGGACCAAAAAAACTGTTTGAAACAACCAATCAGGCTTATAATTTAGGGGGAAACACCCTAAACCCACCGGTGAATCTCATCCATTTCCCCGCAAGGTACCCCCAAATGGTCATACTAAAGTTGGTTGTACATCATCATTTTCCATGTTACAGTCTATAAAATTTCACCTCATTTTCACACATGCCCCAAAAAACCAATGGAGATCCAAAGTGGATGGCTTCTCTGGTAATCTCACATAGCTGGACAATTCCCTATTTGTGTAGAGAATTTTACCCTTCAACATGGGGATTGTGCTGCCAGCCACACTACTTCACCAGCCTGAAATGACGGAGATTTCTGGTATGATTTACTGCCCTACCAGATATCGTCAGTACTCAGGTTATCTTGAGGTGGCTGTGATTTGACTGGAGAGCATGAAAGAGGTGTTTCTGTACCCAACATGAGAACTCCTGGGAGTTTTGCTGGATGATACAGTAGTCTCCTGTATTGATATCTGGCTCAACTATAGCGATGCACCTGAACTGTTGGTGATTTTGGCACGAGTCCCCCGATCCAATCATGAACATATGTTACCATCTGGTTATTTAACAGTTCGCCATGGAAACTCACCATTTTTAATAGGTAAACCATCTATTTCTATGGGCCATCTATACCATGGCTATGTTAGTCATAACCAGACGGTATAATTTCTAGGCATCGATCAAAGCCACTGCCGAACAATTTTGACCCTGGCCGACTTCTCCGAGTTCCGAACATGACAGTGAAAATGAGCATCGCCTTTCTCCAATGCTTCCTAGCGCACCGCGCGGGCCGTTTGGCACTGCGCAAAGGGCAAAGGATCAAAGGTGTACCCTCCAAACATGATAGCTAAGGTACGGTCAGGTTAAATTTGCCAATATCTTAGAATTGGAGTATGTAATCTATCTTTTGGGGGGTGCGATAGCTCATAGCCAACTTGAACTTGGCAAAAATGGTAAAGAGCACCACGGGATCTACACCCCTGAAAATTCAGATAGAACCTTCGAACATTACACTTTGGAATTCTGATGTACTGGAAACTGTTATGATGGATTAACATCTTGAATTTCGAGGGGGTAAACATGATGTGACATCATTGGACGCGAAGCTTACATCAGATTTCTCTCCATACCGCCTGATTCACCCCGTGTCCTCTCAAGCAAGGCATCATGCAAGGCAGCAATCCCCTCTTCCTGTGCGAGGTGATGACTTGGGGATATCGTTCCACCCACAGAAGGGTTTAGGACAATGTAGTCTTGGAGATTTACAAAATCCCATTAGGATAGAATAATCTGACAAACATGTGTTAAGATACCAAATTCATCTGGTTGGTGGTTTCAACCCCTCTGAAAAATATTAGTCAGTTGGGATGATTGTTCCCAATATATGGAAAAATGAAAAAATGTTCCAAACCACCAATCAGTCATGGTAGTTGTCAGTTGTTTCATAGTGTTTCCTTCATCCCCTCATCTCTCTCCGCCGAAAAGGAGCCTCCTCTTCATCGGCCCCATGGAGCCATTCGCTGGCTCGGATGAAGAGGGCTCCAGCCTGTCGTTTTCCACGAAATCCATGGCTGTTTACCATCCAACTCCAAGGTGAATCTTAGTTTTTGAAGGTTCTCAAACATCTAGATTCTAGATATGCTGAATGAAATTGGTGTTTGATATGGTTTGATATGCTTTGATACGGGCTTAAGAACCCATATTTTGATATGCGGGTTTCTCCAATGGTTTGATGAATGAAATTGATGTTTCTCCAATGCCACTGAGCCACTACCAGGCCCACGAAGAGCTGCCAGTCGTAGGGTCCAGAATGTTCATGGGCCTTCAGCAGTTGGCGACGGAAGCTGCGATTGTCAGACTGCTCGCAACGTGAATACCATCCCCATCCATCCCCCGATTACGGTATAGCCTGAGAATCACCCAGTTTTAGAGGAACGTAGTCTTCTAACCCCTATGTTAGTTGAGGAGATGGTAACAACATTTGGAAACCTGCTTGAAATTCTGCCTGCAAAGTTCTATCTGGTCCCCAAACATCAGATACTTCTGGATGGGAGGTTGGCTAAGTTTTTGGATACCCTGAACCATTTTTCATCGCAGCAGCGTAGCTTTGCGTAGCAATACACAAAACCCGAATCAAACTGGCAAACAATTCTACCTTAAACTATCTCAAACTGGGTTTGTCTGAGAACAGATGACCTCCAAATCCAACGGTTTATCATCACTTTCCCCATCGCAACTGCCGTTGTGTCGGATACTTTCAGTATCCAGCTATCCGCATTGTCAAACACACCCATCTCAAATGATCCTTCACCAATCACTTTATACAAACCTCAAAGACCATGGAGAAGGAGGCGGCCAGCATCATGCCAGCGGCCACTGCCTTATTCCAAGGGCAAGTTGACAAGTCTGACCAGACACATTTCTAATGTTTGTATGTCCCATGTTCTATTGTTTGCAGCTTATCCCGTGTTTCTTGCGATCGGTGTGTTGGTAATTGTTGGATAATTTTCTTCCCCCGAAAGACCAAGCAAACAAGAGGCCGGCTACACCTCCGATGAACATCGACAAAGTCGATAAAGTTCCATTGTACTAGTACTTGTATACAGGATTATATATGCAGAATGGGATGGAATTTAATGCAAACCTAGAAGTTTGAACAGGTTTGCAACTGGTGTTCCCACCGGATGAGATTTGTACCAAGGCCTTCACTATCTTACCAAGGGCTATCTGAGGGATCAACATCATCGGAGTTGGAAAACATGGGCCAAATAGACATGTTCCAATGTGCATATATGGGTCAAACTTTGTTTCGAAATGCGAACAGATCGCCTAGTGATACTCGAGATATACTGATATAATTTCTCTGCACCCATCGGGTCTTTGCCCCAAAGCCATCTGATCCCTTGTGAGCATAGGCCACAATCCGATAATCCCAATTTTGGGGGGCTTTAACATCCATTTGACGCAGCTAGAGGGTACTCCCAAAATTCCTGTTTGATTCGAGGGAAATTTGGTGTTTCTCTGGCACCACATCTGGGGACTGGACATTTGCCACTGCCAAGCCGATACCCATTGGTCCAGGCTTGACCTTATGCCACGCAGGAGTTGAAGTGACATCAAGTCATACACTTGTAGAAAGGTGCGGATATGTTAGACATGGCGAACCATATGCATACATCAATATACACATCCACACATCACATGAAAGAGATTGTTGTATGAAAACATGATTCCAGTGTATAGATAGATAACATATTAAAGTCTAGTACCATCTGGTTATTTAACATAGCCATGGAAAATCCCTTATAAATGGAGGTTTATAGCTGGGAAAATCATCTATAAATGGGCTATCTATACCATGGCTATGCTAAATAACCAGAGGGTATAAGTTCCTTACTCCAACTTTGGGTGCATAGGGATGGCTACAAATTCTCCCTTTGTTTGTGGCTATAAGATGGAAGCTGGGCTCCCAGCCACCAGGAATGGCACCGCCCCCAGCCCAGTGGTCACACAGGTCAACCTGAGTCGGAACTGGAATAATTACATACCCTCTGGGAATCAATGGTTAACTATGGTTTATGGATTTATATATATATATATGTATATATATAATACTATATATCTATAGATTCTATAGTATTCTATAGTTCATGGAACATTGATGGGATGAATGGGATGATTATGGCAATGGGAAAACACCTATAAATGGAGGTTTATAGCTGGGAAATCATCGGGAGTTTCCATTGCCACCTTTGATTACAGGAGGGTAACCAACCTGAAATAAGGTGGTTGTGAAGTCTTTCTCTTTACTACAAGTTCTAGCCATCATATCTAGTGCCGTCGCGGTGAGGTCAGTGTTTCTTCAATCAAACCAATGCTGAGAAACTTGGACACCGTTCCCTGTTGGTGCCTCGACTGATGTTGTAAAGCCAGTGACATAATCCCATTTTGGTGTCTGGTTGATGATACCACCCATTTCTGGTAAATTTGGCACAATGGGGGTTGCCAAATTTAGGTTTTGGTTTTGGTTTTGCAACAGTGCCACTGTACCAACAATATTCGCGATTGAATATTTCATGCTGGTCTTGGGGTGTATTGATTATAGAGTATGGTTTCTGACAGAATGCAATCAACATCAATCACCAACCTCATGGAGGGCTCCAAGTCGTCCCATCTTACAGCAACATCTTTCTGTGGCGCTCGCAAGTCTTGAGGAAACATGAGGAAACGCTGAGGAGATTGCTCTTCCTGTACAGGAGTCGGGACAAACTCAGTGCAGTGAAACAACTGCCCTTGGTGCCACCTGCTTTCTTCACTGCAGATCCTGGTGTGAAGAATGACTTCAAAGGAAATCGGGCAACATGTGGCACCACTATGCGAAATTATGCGAAATCAGCACAGATTGAAAACACCTACAAATTTCAAGCGGTCATGGCGTATTATTTCCCTGCCATCAGGGTCTAGCGCAACAGCAGCTGCCCCATGCCAAACTGCATGGGCCTTCAAGGCTCAGTGGAGCTGCCAGTTGCATACCAATCATCAAAGACCTGCTTCGCTGCAATTTGGTGGAGCAATGGCTTTCAAATCCCACAGACACCCTGCTGTTCCAATATGCTACAATGATAATGTCACATACAATCATGCAACTTTAAAATGGCCCACGATTGCAACAAAACAATATAATATGGGGGGATCCAACGAATTGCTTTCAAGAACCATCATGAAAAACAACTGCAACTATGCAAATCCTAATCAGATCAGCAAGGATATATCATGATATATCCATATATATATATATATTATATATATACATCCATGATATCCTTCGCGGCGGAGCTCTGAAGAATGCTTGAACCAAGTGGCAGAGGCTTGACTGCCATCCGATAGGGTGAGCTCTTCGGGAAAATGGAGCAGGGCCGCGAGCATACAGGAATCACCTGCGCAAGGACAATCGCAGCTGGATTTTTGCTGGCTGAGCCCCTTTGACAAATCCCCAAAGAATGGGAGAAGTATATGCAGTACTTGTATACCATCGTTAGCGGAGTTGTAGACATGTCTATTGTTTTTGTTTATTTCGGAACTGTCAACCGATCATGTCCCAGCAGGCCCCCCTGGGTTTGCGGCAACATCTCGCGGCAGCTTTTCGTCAATCATTGGGTTGGTTGCAAGGAACATCTGCAAGAAACACTGTTTTTACCACACACGTATCATACTGCAGTGCTCCTGCACATATCATTGCCTTCATCCTCAGACCTTCAGTGCGCACCTGGTACCAGCCCTTGCCCCAGGGGTCCAAGAGACAATGTCCTGGCTCACCAGTGGAAAGGGGCGGCTATTGGTGTTTTATCCGAAGGACAGCACCTCAAACAGAAAATCATCAAGAAATGGGTCTGGGGCTATCTTTTCATTGACATGATGCCATGCTTTGGTTTCCCACTAGCGGTGAATTATTTCCATGCCTTAGATTGCCACTGTGTATATATCCAAAAAGGAATTGCCGCACTGCCCTCTTTGCACTGCAAGTTTCTTCAGCACTTTCCGATGCCACGATAGCCTGCGGGTGACTGAATCAGCTGGAAAGTCAACAGCTGAACCATTCACTCATCATCATAAACCAGGACTTCTGCAAGAAAACTGTGGTTTCATCAGATGTAAGACAACTACAAAGGGAAAACATAATGTTCCACACATTCACATAGCTATTGACAAACAAGGGGGGTGCCCTTACCACCCATTTCCCTCAGTAAAACAGATCATCAGCTGGTTGATGACTTGGGGTGGGGTGAGAATCCCAATCTCTGCACAGACCCGGCAGCAGCCTGATGGTGAAATCAGCTTTTGTCTTTCCAGTCTGTTGTGTCCAGCCATAGGGAACGGAATCGTTGTAGACCTGATCAAGCAGTAATTATGCTGGAAATTCCGGGAAGTCTCTTGTCACCCTCCTTATGATCTGGAAAAGTCACTCAACGAGATGACCCGCAAAGGCAGCAAGTGGGTGCAGTGTCCTATTCATCTAAACAAAACACCAACCACGACAATTGGTCAGTAACTTGCATCTGTTTACCGATGACCTGCCCACTTCAGTCGTCAGCCCAGCAGCAAAGTTCGCATTTCTTGGAAGGTGGTTACGCAATCAAAGATAATCAAGGAACCCTCCCAGTCCCAAACTCATTTATTTTGATATCCTCAAAGCGTTAAAGTAAAACTCCACGAAGGAAAGGGGAACCCTCTCCCATTTGATCTCTGGAGGCTTTGTCTCACATTGGAGGCATGTGACCTTTCTCTCCATTTCCGACACTTTTATCTCCAAATTCTTGTCCGGTCCTGGCCAGAAGGCGAACCTCTTCAAATCACTGGGCGCCAGATGATGCTAGCAAAATGAACACAACCTGTCCCATTTGGGGGGCTTGCCTATTAAAACCTCACATGGAACCCCACAATCACAAGTTCCAGTATAGGACCTTCATCTTTCAAACCACGTGAGGCACAGTTTTTGGCATCCCATGCCAGATTCATGTTTGATATTACCACCCACTGTGGCATTTCATTTGATCTGTATGTTAATCAGTGCTAATTCACCAGTGATGATGCAAGCCCACAAACACCGATTCCCCACCAGTGGTGTATACTTGGAAATCTCTGTCATGGACAATGTGTCTCGTGTTCGGTGGCCGACCTAATCTCCAGGACCCCCAGAAGGTTGTTTGCACATGTTCTTCATCTTCTCGGCGATTCACCACACGGGTTTGCACCCTCGGGAACCAGTGGCTCGGGTTGATGCTGTCCCAGCTCCATGCATTACCATCTACGTCTCTACGAGTCTCCAGGTGAAGTCTGCTGTTGCAAAGCTGAAACACATTCAAAACAAAGCTGAGGAGCAAGAATCCTTGACATCCTTCCAAACTGATCAAAGATACAAGTCTGGCATCTGAGCCATATTACAAAGAAGGTTGAGCATCGTGCATGGTACGGTACATGATGCAATCATGATATGAGTACTCTGTATGATGCATTGGGGGATATTGGGTGATACAATTTGATCTGCTTATGTTCATTAAAAACACATAATCTTTTGTGGTCCATGGCTCAACTGATGCTCACTTCCGCACCTACGTACCTTTTTATCCCCATCATCCTCTAGCCGCCAGGCGCTTCCATTCCCATGCCAAGGGACGAGAAAATCTGTGTTGAACCACTGGATGCCAAGTAAACGCCAAACTGGCGATCGCTGGTGCTGTTGAAGAATCCTTAGACCAAACTGACTCTGACCCCAGGCTCTGCCAACATTGCAGTGGCAACTTTGGGAAATATGGCTACCTAAAAATCACAATTTCAAGTAAAATGCAAGAAATAATCCAAAAAAGGCCGATTGTCATCGCCAAGTTCTATTTGGGAGGGTTTTAAGGGGAGGAACCAGATTCCTGGCGACCAAGTTTCTGAAAACGAACAACTCATCGGTCGTCGACAAATGTGGCAGTTCAAACATGCGACTATCTGGACCTGGAAGGTTTGCGCTACCCTTTGGGATAGGCTAACCGTTACTTCAACACCAAAAAGTTACGCTAATACACTCTAAAAACATATTTTAACTTGGGCTGTCCCAACGCCGCATTGTGAGTCACCTTTCGAGTATCACAAGGCCACTAACAATAAATTGTCCAATCGCATTGTGGGTATCCCAAGATCTTTGTCCAAAATGCACCCACGATGCTCCAGTGGTTTAGAACTTCATTTTCACATATCATACATTCATAACGCCCTGAAAAATGCTGCAATTTATGGGTGGTTTAGAATATCAATCCATACCTGGCCACCGAGCCACTGGTGACGCTGGGGAAGAGAGCCTGCACATGACTGCTCTCTAAGAGGCCCGTCTCGGCGATGCTGTCAGAGTCCTTGGTGCAGCTTGGGGACTGAACCAGCCCACCCAACCCAAAAAACATGTGAGTTATCAGGGATGATCCTCCCATATCCTCCCATCTTTGTTGGTGGTGGATACCCATGATCGGGTGATGAAAACAGGCAACCAGGCCACTGGAGTCTTGACCAAAAAAATCAGAATTTGTGCGTATGTTTTTAAAGGAGGTTGCAGCTCCCTGCTGCATGAAATGACATTTCTAAGTCTCTATACGCTTGCAGGGTTAAACAATGGCCTTGTGACAGCAACATTAACAACCACATCTTTACATATTTAAGGGGCTGAAAGTCACAAGCCACAGGCGTCAGGGAGCCCCGAACACGATATTTGAAGGCCCTGCAGGTTGATGATGCATGCTGGGCACAGAACCAAAAGAACATACCCAGTATAGAAGGGGCACTGAACATGAAGTGTTTACAGGCAAATAAGTGCGTCTCAGTCGGTACAGCGAAGGTCTAGGTCTAGGTGGATCGTTCCCAAAAACTTCTTTGCCTTGCTCCACACAAAAAAAGGCAAACTTAGGGTCCAATTGGTGCCAGGCACGAAACACAGTTCACAAACCCGACTCGAAACAACAAACTGATAATTGACTGCACAATTTCCATCAGTTGGGGGGCCTTGACATCTCTTGATAACTGTGGCTACTCCCTGCTGTGACCATGCATGTTGTTTCTCTCAAGCTTTGAATTCAGAAAACTGCTGTATCAAACATAGAGCGCTCATGCGGGCCCCAAGAACTGGAGGGATATGACACAGCCAAAATGGGGGATTTGCGGACCATGTGTTCAACCCTACCAGATTCACGTGTGCATAATTAAAATCCTTCCATGCTCCCTCCGCCTTTAATCAAGTGTCTTTGAGGATAGCCATCCTGGGCTGCTCATGAGGAAATTTCCAGAAAGGGCTGAAAGCAAGGCAACTGCCCAGTGCTACATGCAACTCAAATTCAAGGTTTCAACTGAACTGTATTGGGCTTGCGGGTTTGCTCCAGTTTCTGTCTCATGGAATGGCAGGGGGAAAGGCGGTTTTGTTCAACGATAAGTTTGATCAGTGCCCAAAGTCAATCTGCGAAATATACGTGGGACACTGTCATTGTGGGACCCTTGTTTGCGTCTTTTGTGGATCACAGCCTTGGATATCATTGGATCCTATTGGAAAACTGGCTACTGTATACCTCTAAAGAATCCATCTAGTCACCCGGCAAAAGGGGTTACAATTTGGAGGTTTGATTGCCAAGGTCATCCTGCTTCATGCGATGTTTCTGCACAGGACCAAGCAAAAAGCTGGCATCGAGGTGACCCCGAGGCAGAGTGCCATTGAACGTATTAGGCATGTTGGTGGCCTTTACCACCTGAAAAAATAAACGCCACTTCGAATCATGACCCAAACTAAGATCAAAGTTTAAAAAATCAACCACCAACTAAACATCTACGTTCTGCAGCAATGTCATGGTGTCCACGTGCAAGGAGCGATTCATTCGCAAGGACTCATCATAGTGCTGCTTCGCTTGCTTGAGATCTCCAGCCTGTTGGCTCACGGCGCCTACCTCATGCAGTGTTGCTGCAATGCCAGGGTGATCCTGTCCCCATACAAGGAGCGCTTCATTCGCAAGGACTCATCATAGTGCTGCTTCGCTTGCTTGAGGTCTCCAGCCTGTTGGCTCACAGTGCCTAGCTCATGCAGTGTTGCAGCAATGCCAGGGTG
>Ga0126342_10015859_pt1 | contig 13171 bp, 12 predicted proteins | sample Cyp1metagenome_FD_92528 | JGI IMG/M metagenome (GOLD analysis project Ga0126342, IMG submission 92528) | Coral microbial communities from Lord Howe Island, Old Settlement Bay, Australia - Cyphastrea 1 metagenome | ecosystem: Host-associated > Invertebrates > Cnidaria > Coral ... | reverse complement strand
TCTCTGTTTCATATTCTGGACGTTCGCTCCGTAATCTTCCAATCTGTGATTTTTCCTCACCTCCCTCAACCTTGTCATTTCGTTCTGTAGCATCTCATTCTCTTCCTTCATCCTCTGCTTTACCTGTAAGACCTTGTAGTCGTGCTCGGTGTTGTGATATTCAAGAAGACGCTTTAGATAAAGATGATGGTTGTGAGTAGGCATCCTTGCCGTGTTGTTGTCCTTGTGGTAGTAGTGGTCATAACTGCTATACACTTTTTTTCTTCTGTCTGGCATTTCGGGCGTTCCGCTCCTGTAGTTGGCACTTTTGTTTGAATGGACGGTTTGTTTTCTGTTGATGTCCTTGCGGACGTTTTCGTATATGTCTTTTTTGTTGAGTTCAATTTTCTGTTCCTTGATGTTCATTTTGATGTTCATTTATATATATATAACTTTACAAAACTTTCGATGCTAAAGATTTCAATTTCTCTCTCGTCGCTTTGTTCTTCTCCTCTTTGGCTTTGTTGTAGGTGTCTCTGGCGGACATCGCACTTTGTAGTTCTTCCTTTAGTTGTTTTACAAGGTCGTTTTTGAATGCTTCTGGGTCAAACAAAAGGCGGTTTCGCCCTTGACGGTCTTACCCTCTTGGGTTTTGGTGCTGGTTGTGGTTTCTCTTCAACTGGTTTTTCAATTACTTCTTCTGGTTTCTCCTCTTCTTTTTGTGTTTCTTCCTGTATTGTTTCTGGTATTGGTTCTTCCTTGGGTTCTTCATTATCAATCTCTTTTACGACTACCTCTGTCATATATTAATATTATAGATATTTTTTTATACTTTCAAAATTTTGTGTCTCAAATAAGGTTTCTTCAGACCCTCCAGTTTGAAGGTTCCATTTCCAACATCGTCATATTCTATCTTGATGATTTTGTAGGATTGTTTGCTCCATTTTGAGTTATACTCCTTCCTCTCCGTGTAGTTGTCCTTTTTCTTCACAAAGACCTTGACCATATCATTGGCATTCACCTCTGGGTATTTGCGTGTGTTCTTTTCCCTTCTTGTCAAATTCACCCTGACATCTAAATGGTTTTTGTCGTCGTGGGCATCTTTCCGTTTCATTTTTGTAGATGAATGGACTGTGTCGTTGTATTTATCCAACGCTTTGGACAACATAGCAGTCCAACTACCACGATTCAACCTGACCCTATCGTGTATCATATTTTTCACTGTCCTGATGAAACACTCCACAACATTAGCGTGTGTCAAGGTTACGACGTGAGTGATGCCTTCTTTCTCAAAGAAGTCTTTTACCCCCGCTTGGAAGGCACGGTCATTATCACTGTAAATTGACATCGGAAAACCCATTTTCTTGAAACTTTCTTTTAGTGCTGATAGGGCATTTGGACCAGTTTTTCCCTTCATAGGGACGACATTAGGCAACTTGCTGAAGATGTCAATAACAACCATCGCATATCTCGGCTCACCGTTCTTGACGGGAACTTCAACCTCTGGAACTTTGGTAAGGGGTTTCATATCCATAATTTCAATCTGGAACTCAAAACGACTGAACGGAGCAGTGTAGGAGTTTGAACCCCTGTATTTTCTAATCTGTTTGTTGGGCTGTTTCCTCATAAAGTTTTCCACATCCACCTTATTGATGGTCGGGTCTTGTTCCTTCGCTTTCTTGAGGGTCTGATTGATTGAACCGAAGCCCGTTTCAAGATTGTAATAGACATTGCTTCTGATGTCATCTCTTGATAGTCTCCTTGCCATATATTATAATATTAGTTTTTTTTTTTTTTTAATATCAACAATTAAACATATACTTAAAGAAAAAATACCTATATATATAGTAAGACTAAATAAGATGACTAAATTTGACTGTGGATGTCGTATAATGACAGATGTTATAACCCTGAACGGTAGAAACCAACCTATGTGGAACTACTTGCTCAAAATCTTCGTGAATGTTTGTGGCAAGTGCTACAGGAAGCACATGAAATTCCAATATATGGAAAACAAACTTATGGAGATGACCTGGAGATGGAAAAACAAAGAATGGACATGTTTTTGGAAAATGAGGATGAAGAACAAGACACATACTTTGATCTGACAGAGTTGAAGGAACATCTCAAAACCATCCCACCCAACGAAAGACACAAAGTGAAGGATTTTGAGAGGTTAAGAAACCTTGCCAATGGACAAGACCCCAATGAAGGAATGAGTGAAATTGATATGGTTATTAAAAGGAACTGGAAGAGGAGGAAAGGGAAAATAAAAACCAACCCGAACCCGAAAACTGAACGACCCCCCCCAAATTACTTAAAGAAAAATTAACTATATATAATAAGAGGATGCTATCTACTTATAAAAACTGTGGATGTTGTAAAAAAGAAATGACTAAAGTAAAGGTTTTATTGAATAACATTTTTCCTGCTGGAATTTATGATGAGATATGTAATTACAAACTGCACTGTTCTAAATGTAAAGAGTTGAATGATAAAAAATGCAAATATATAACATTCAATTATCATTTTGATCATTTTGAAGAGAAAGAACTAACACGAGTTGAAAAACAAATACATTTCTTCAAAACAAGGATGGACAAATCACCTATCTATTTATCCAACGCCGACCGAACAAATGTTAGAGTAATGAAGAGAGAAATAGATGCTTTAATGGACACCTATAGACTGAAGGTAGAATTTCAAAAAGATAAGATATATTTTCAAGCGGATAAGTCTTATGTAAAAAATCATTGGAACTATACCTATCACATTCTAAAGAATTTTCACGACCTTAATTTCATCAATCGTAGTAAGCAACAAAGATGTTGGTGGTTTCCTAATGTTGAACCGACTTACATGTTTAGAAATCGGGAATTCAAGATTAAACAACACATTTTGGAAATCTTCTTGCGTGAATACACTGAAGAACTGTTCAATGGTTATGAGAAATACTGTAATCAAGAAGAAATAAAAGAGCACCTACAAAAAATGATAAATACTTAAAGAAAAAATACCTATATATATATATATATAGTAAGAGAAAATGAGCAGAGCAAAAATTGAGGTTATAGATACAGGGAATATTGGTATATATGCTGACTTTGGTAGTGATAGTCATAGTGAGGACGATGACTGGGAAAGAAAACAAATAGAAAAAGAAGATGAAGAGATTAGAGACTTTGTAAAGTGTCATCCTATGCCTTCACCAGATGATGAGGAAGGAGACAAATTTTGGAAGAAAGTAATTGATAGGATGAAAGAAGCAGAAAGAGTTATATAATGGTATGATATTATACTCGTTTGTAAGATTTGACATTATGAAAAACATGTATGAAAACCTCACTGATAAAAAGGTCATCATTGATTGTGGAAAGGAACTCAATCGTGATGGAGAATTCAACGCTATGATTATTAACCTAACTCTTTTGTCAATAGCAATGGATGAAATGAATGATACAAACAAGCCGTGCTTAACACAAATAAGAGTGATTGAACACTGGTGGGATGGGAATAGGAAACTGGGAAGCATAACTGATTAATTCATAATATCTAAACAATATATATTATGAAGTAATCACCCGCCCAAACACAAACATAAAACCCCAACAGTCTAAACAAATCCTACCCCCATTCAATCCAAACATCAACAGTTAAAGTTCGGGGCAAAATAGTCCCAAAAGCCCCATCACATAAAACATCAAAGGTAAGGAAGAAACATTGAACAACAACATAAAAACCATAACAGGGAACAATGACTGGGGTGTTGTCCCAGTATCCCCCTTTTACCATTTTTTCTGGGACAAGTTGGATGCAGAGATTGACAACTTTTCCACCAACAACCCCGTGAAACCTAACATGGAACTCATCTTGCTGGCCACTTTCAGCGGGAACTGCAAGCCTATTTTTGGTGAGGCCCCTCAAGTAGTACAGTGTCCAACAACCAACTCTTTGATGTGTTCTTTTCATGACATCCCCTGACTTTTGATGCAGTTGTATACTCTATTTCTTTGATTCATAGTGCAAACGTACATTTGAACATGTGCATGTCCATCTATGTATCATGATATTTTGATCCGCCATTCTTGTTGCTGGCATATAAATATATACAGTAGATCCACACACACACACATATGTAATATCTTAAGGCACAGACCCAGTGGTTTGCCTGGACTGCAACATTAAGGATGCCCTGTTGTCCAACACGACAAGAGAGAGTGAGGAAAATACTGCGTACACGCACTGTTTTCTGGTTGGGATTCAGAGTTTTCCAGGTTTAAGGCTTTAGGCTTTATGATTTTAGGCTTTTAGGTTTAGGGATTTCAGCAACTCTAAACCACACACTTGTTGCCTTGAGAAAACGACGCAAAAAACGGTCCCAAGGTTGCTGAGCGAAGCAGACTGCGACTGGTCCATTCCTCGCTTCCATGGCTTGGACGAGGTGCTGGCAGGAGCGATGAGGGTCTGAAAATATGATGGCCCAATGGCTATTTTAATGGGTATTTGAGTGGGGAAAATATGATGATAACGGGGAAAATCATGATTATCATTGATCATCATTTTTTTACCCCCAAATGGTTATTTCAATGGGGAACATGATGATAATCCAATGGATTTAGAGGTACACATGAAGGACACCATTTTGAGACAAGCCCATGAGTTTGTAGATCATGTCCTAGAAACAAATGGAGGGGTGTTCGATATCCATATAAATTTTTGTAATATCCATGTAAAGTTAAAGTCAGGGTACCAGCAAAAATGTTGGGTATCCAGCAAAAATAAACGAATCAGCACAAGAACAACAGGAAGGGATATGCAGTATCCAGCCGCTTGCCGCGGAGTTAAACGGTTCTTTTATTTTCCATCCAACTGTTGATATTACGAATTCATGTTACTTTTTTGCAACCTCCAGGCCTCAGTGGCCAGCGCCTTTCGGTTTCTTCCCTTCCGTCCACTTCGGTTTTTGACTGGGGGAGTTTATTTCGGAAGGCTGTCCGCTTTCCTTCTGTTTTCCCAGGCTTTGAGCCCAGATTTTCCGTTGGATGCCACACGGGTCCAGTCCTATAGAAGTTCATCATCCCTGCAGTGGAGATGATGACAGTGTCCCACTGGGAAAATCTTTTGGGTGGTACCACTCAAGCATGGGGATAACCACCAATGAAGACCAAAGAAGCAAAGTATAGATACTAAACTTACTAAACATGCACGTACAATCACGTACATATGTATCAGACAAACGCGGGGAGTAAAACTAAACACAATACACCTGGTGAAAGAACCACGAATTGTGTGATGTTTATCCAGCAAGCAAAGGGGGTTAGCATCAGCTTTCGACTTGGATGTAAACTGCACCAATATGGATAATGTGTGATAATGTGGTAAACCCAGGAATAAACAATCCTCAACGGTACCATAAATGGATTGTAATATCATCCCCAAATGGTAGGATTATGGCATCGGGTCTACCACATTACACAATGATAATGACGGGGCCAGTGATGGCTGATGACGATGATGCTGTAAAGCTCAGAATTCTTTTATTTTAAAGCATCTAATTTCATATATATATATATATTTACATTTCTATATATATACACATATATACACACAGATATATGCACATATATGTGTGTATATATACACATATGTATATATATATACGTATATATATATATATATATGTATATATATATACACATAATATACGTATATATATATATATGTATGTATATATACGTATATATATATACATATTCATATTTTTATATTCATATATATATATATATCACCATATTTATATATACAATATTTATATATACACATTGTATACATATATTATTTATATATATATATATATACACGCGTACTTATATGTACATGGTATGTATCTATACATACATAGACTTGCAAACAACAACGGTGCAGGACGAGTGCTGGGCAGTTACATGACTGGCATGACGACGAAGGTCAGCAGCAAGACGCTTGGATTCTCCGGGAGGTTGTAATATGAAATGGGTAAAACTGGATAAAACATGGGAAATTATGTAAAAACACACTCAATAGGTTTCCAGTCAGACCAAACACAATTCAAAACGATTTGAACACTTGTTTCCGAAATTGGTTCCATGTGAAAACCTTGGAAGGAAAAGAGTTTTGTATGATCTTCTGGGATCCAAATTCACAGCACGCGGGGGTCAATTTGCCAACTTCAAACATCATCCCAATCATCCCAGGTAGGTAGGTCGTTTCAGCTTGGTCTCAGGCTAGATTACCAGTTTCAGAAACCGCATGCAAGATTTATAGATATGGAAAACCCAGCATGTGTATATAGATGGTTTCCCACGGGAAACCCATGGGTTTCTTATTTTGCCAGAAACTACACGCACAGACTAAATGTTATATTGGAAACCCAAACATGGTCTTTGATCATTTCACTTCGATATGGCTCAATATTGGCTTCCATTTTTTCAATGGAGGGTACTGTAGAACTCACAGTGACTCACACGTTTTTTTCCACTAAGGACCCTGGAAGCCATCCTTAAAGCTCCCGAGTCCATCGCCCCGTCCATGGCTGTCGCGGACAGCGACCGATCATGGTCGTTGATGACGGCCGCCATGGCGGCCCTGGCGGCGGTGGCGGTGGTAACGGTGATGATGAGAGCTGGGAGAAGCGACAAGAGTGAACCTCTGTTGGGATAGCCATGGGCGGATGCTGAGGGTTTTGAGCTGAAGATCAGTGATATTTCATGATATTTCATGGTTGCATATTTCATAGATGAAGATTCCAGATGGTTTTTTTTTTTTTTAAACAGGGAAGCCATATGTTTTTTGTTTTTCAACATCAGTGGGGACGCTTTTCCAGTCCCCCTGGATTGGTGGGGTTTGGAGGATGCACCAAGATGGTGTGTCGTCCAGATCGATAGCTGCAGATTGATGCCATCTTCTGGACGATTTTGGAATACACTCTGGTAGTCAAACATGGCTGGTTGGGAGTTGGGAAATCCCCGAACTAAATGTAGTGTTTAGTGGGAAAGCCATCATTTCAATATGTATTGCTGGGAAAGTCCTCGAACTAAATGGGCCATGGCTTCCATAGCTATGTTCGTTTGCTGAAGGGTACGCAAGGAACAGAGCCTTTTGCATCTGGATCAATCTGTGGTGTTCGTTTCTTTCGTCGCTGGATCAATCAGCTGGAGCTCTTGCGCTGAACGTTCAACTAGGGCAGTGGTGCTGGTTGGGGGTGACTCCATGGTAGACAGTCAAAGACAGCAATTACCTGTAATTTTACGACTAGCTATGGAACACCACCATGTTTAAGAGGTAAATCATGGGCCATTTTCCATGGCTATGTGAAGTTACCAGATGGTATGATGAATGCCTGAAATGCAAGAATAGAAACATATGGAAGTCTCATCAAAGCAAGAAGCAGAGGCTAGGACTGCTTGTGATGCTCAAATATGGAAGGAATTGAAAGTGGCAACGGACACACCTGCGACAATTTGTGCTGCAATAGCTGGTTACCTTCAAACCAGAAGTCAATCAACAATCCCAGCACCCTCTCTCCAAATGGTTTAGATAGCTATGCCGGCGATGCCACTCTCATAAGCAAAATCAGGAAGTTGTGGAATTCGTGAAATGAAAGAATGAAATTTGGAGATCAAGCCAAAAATAGGGACTCACATCAATGGAAGTGGGGAGACCATCAACAAATCTACGATATGACACTATTATGCAATGTCCCCAAAATGGTTTAATACCGGCATTTCAAAATGTCCCAAGTAGAACGACATTTTTTGGCTATCCTCATTTTCAGACACACTCACACGAATGCATTATTTTGACATATTTTAATCACTTTTAATCAACATGACCAAGGTCACTGCCTGGTGCATCCATGTTTGCCAGTTGTTTCATGGCTGGTGAACTTCCGATAACGACTTCTCTTGCTTGCCCTGAACTCACTTCGGGCGACCCGCCGATCCCATCGCGGCAAAAATTGGTGCGACGGGATCAGCCTGGATTCCACTGGATCGCTCCCGTGGCTGGTGATATCCCGTCAGGTCAAAAGCCTCACGGCTCCGCAACACGCGAAGCTGTGCCATCTTGGATTCCACTTTGGAGGACGACCCGCTGCGAGATCCGGATACAGTATGGAGATGGTCCTGAGATGGTGGGGTGGTACTGATATGTACTGATAGGGGCTTGAGGATACAGATGAGGATACAGAGAAGTGGAATATTGAATAATATTGAATAATATTGAATAACAATTGAATAACGATGATAGGAGAAAATAAATACATTGTCATCAAACTGCTGGGTACTGCAGCAAGTCAGTTCGCCAGTTCCATGTCGAGTCCCATCGCCATTCTGCGATTTTTGCGCATTGTTGTTTCTTATGGTTTCTATATTCGCTTACAAGTCCTATACATCCCATATAAGGATGAAGTCTGGCGGTTCTGTTCCTCTTTTATGCTCGAAAATGGTCAATATTGGTCAGCACATCTTATGGGTCAAAAGTTTAGGAGCCACCCATAATATTTGGTAATTTTCAGACTCACCAGTTCTTTTTTTGGGGGTCCCTGATATTGACCCACATAAACTTTCCTGCCAGGAACCCACCTACAACAGTGCGCATGTTGGAGAAAGAAATAACTAGTTTCTTGGTAGTTAAAACAAAAGGCACAGGCTCAGTCTTGTTGGTCAAGGCACTTGCTCTGGCGTAGTTGACCAAATTTATTGCTTACTTGTCCATTTTGAATGAGTTTATATAGTATGCTTTCCAACTTTCCATATTTCATAGCTTTTTTTCATCAATCCGGCCTTCCACGAATCCAGGAGCCCTTGACGTACTACAAATCCTTGGAGCCAGTGAAACCCCACTGGCCCCATCTGTGGCGAAGGCGGCCTTGATCTGTCGAGTTCTGAAATGTCACCAACTCTCCAATTTTGGGGTTTCCCCTAGTTTTTCAGAAAAAACTCACAGTTGATGACACCAGTATAGTATGTAATATATGAATGAGTAACTCAGATATGCCGCTTCTTTTCGATCTCAAGCATCTTCATGGATAGCGTAGTGAGGGCTTTGGATCTCTTCTCTCTGGCTTCCGCTACTTAGCTACTTTCTCCTGTCCTTTCCTTTGTGGCAAATCCCTGACTCTCCCCTTCCTTTTTGGACTTTCGATTGGGTTCCTACTTGGCAGTTTGTGCTGCTGCGCGTGCATTGTCATCCACCTGATTCAACCTCCTGTTGCACATTTCCGGCCTGAGACATTTCACCAGCTGAGCAGGATCCCACAGAGGTTGCAACGATATTTGCATGAGCATTAGTGAGGTGGCAAAGGATAGGATCCTGAAAGAACTAAAGGAAATGAAGTCGCAGCTGTCTAAGGATTGAACAGTTGGAGGCACGGGTCATCAGTGCATGAGATCCACCCGAAGGAGTCGATCTGTGGGAGATAATTGAACCGGAAGCTGAGGTAGGACCAAGGACTTGAGCTTGGGCTCCGTATCGTTGAGGACGGAACAGCTGCTCCTACTAAGGAAATCTTAGGAATTGCACGTGCTCGTCTTACTTCTTCTGCTGTCCCTGTTCTACAACGAGTTCATCGCAGTTTTTCTGCGACCGAGACATACGCTTTACAGGCCAGTGGGGCCTATCAAGCGGCTGCAAAGTCAACATTGGGTCATTCTGCGTGGTGTGGGTATTGAGTCTCCTGCGCGCACCAGCTCCAAACCATCATTGAAGAGTTCCCATCCCATACTGAGGTGGAGATTTTCTGTGCTAGCGCCCAGATCCGTGTCCCACCATGCAAGAGATGGAGAAGCACGCTGCAGTCAAGAAGCCGAGGCTCCTGTTAGCCAACATTCCCGAGCATCTGCCACTACTGGTGCAGAAGTCGTTACCTTTGCAATTCCTGTCATGAAGAGGCCAGGAGGTTTCATGCTTGCAGTGCCAGTGGATGTTTTTACAGGTGAGTGCTTAATATCTGGGGAGATGGCAGACGATGATGTTGAGGTTGGTCCCCATTTGAGGACCTCTGCGCTGCTTGTCGAAGAAGGTGAAGATGGGATGGAAAAGATCACAGGCATAGAGGTGGAGTTTTTGCTAGTGGACCTATCGGATATGGCATTGTCTTGGATGACTGAGTATGACCCTGTCACCGGTTCCACCATGGAGATCATTGGGTTCACTTGAAAGCCCTGAGGACATACCTGAGATTGCTTCGATTGTGAAGCTGCCTCAGAAAATTAAATTTTTACTCGGCTCGAGCCGAGCCGTCTACGCCAGTCAAAGCAAAGCCAAACTAGCAGGCTGCACCAAGGAAGCCGACAGTAGCAAACCTAGCAGACAAGGTAGCCCTACACTCTGCGCAGATGCAGTCGGTAGTCCGTCTCCTTCAAGAATCGCACTCCCACAAGGCATCTTCTGTCACTCCTGCATGCATCAGAAGGCTCTCTTTTTTTCAAATGCTGCAATCCCTACGGATGTTTGGTGGCAATTGTTCCAAGCCCAGTAAGAAGAAGAAGAAGAAGAAGAAGAAGAAGAAGCTGGCAAGTGTGGGAAAATGGCTTGTGATGTGTTGCTATGCCACAGCCTGAAAGGCTGATACCTTCACATGGTGGCAAAGCATGTGAACCAATGCAAACGCAGGATGAGAGAAGTCTGAGGCCGCTTGATGAGTTGAATGGGTAACTCAGATATGCCGCTTCTTTTCGATCTCAAGCATCTCCCTCCCCTTCCAAAATAATTAAAATCCAGCCCACTTGAACTTGCTGGGCTTGTGATGTGCTGCGATGCCACAGCCTGAAAGGCTGATACCTTCATATGGTGGCAAAGCATGCGAACCAATGCAAACGCAGGATGACAAAAGTCTGAGGCCGCTAGATGAGTTATATATCTATATACATATTACGTATATATATATATATATATAAATAGGTATATTATATACATGTATGTATTGCACCTGGGTTACTCTCCTCGGTTAGAACCCCGTCTTATCTGACTCAAAGTCCTCAATGTTGCCAACGTCGTGTCGGATGACGTCCAAAGCGAGCTGAAGCGACTGCCACGATACCTGGAGACCCAGGCTCCACCTCAATGAAGGGATTCGTGTCAGAGACATGGCGGGGCCACTCGGGGGTCTTGGGTTTTCGGGCAGGGCAAGGACTTGCCAATTGGGGCCGATGGGAAAACTGAAAGGATGACATTGCCAATCATTGCATTACCAACAGTTGGGCGTCAGGATGCGCAGAAAGGGCTAGTCGTGTGGGTCGATGTCGATTTGATGGATCTGTGGCTCCCTTCTTTGGATGTGCCAAAAGTTGGAAGCAGTGAGAAGAGAATCCTGCAGAATTTTCCAGACCTCCCCAGGATCCCTGCGATCACCCAGGACACAGTTGTGGTTCCTTCAAAGGACCAACTGGCAAAGACCAAGAAAGGGATGTTGAGGCAGGGACTTTGGCAGCCAAGTCGTGAGATTTCCCATTTTTGAGAAGCAACATATCTGGATGGAACTGTGCAGATTATTCAGATAGCGATGTGATCATCTGACCAGAGGTTTGGGTCAGGATCCGGGTACCCCAAATCTCGACGTGTTGTGCTTTTTGGTAGAAACTCTTCGAACTGTTTAGAGCAGATAAAACCATGGAGTTTGAGGTGGCAGGTGAACAAAGGTAGTCCCATCCTCTCTGGACAAAAATCTAAATCATCATTCAATCCATCTTTTCAAGTTGTTTCGAGTTGACCATTTTCATCCAGTTTTCATCATGTTTTTTGGGCAAAACATGCTGCACAACAGCAGTTTTTCATCCTTTCCAGGACCTCAAGTGGTACGGTGACCTATTCAAGCACCCACGCCACCAAGGTGACGGTTGTGCCGGACTGTCACCAAACTACATGTTTTTGCTGATGGTCGATGATTTTCAGAGATTTTAGTAAGACAGGATCACTTTTGTTATCAACTTTTTTGAGGTTTGGATTCTAACTGTTTCTGGAAGTGGAAGTGGACACAATGGACAAATTCGCACAAGAAAACCGTCAGCCAAAGCATCTTTATCGGAATTGACATAGCATGACATATCCGTATATATAACTTAATATATATATACATACATACGTGTACATATGCATATGCATACGCATATGCATATACATATACATATACACATACACATACATATACATATACATATACACATACACATACACATATACATACATACACATACACATACACATACACATACACATAGACATAGACATATACATACACATACACATATACATATACATATACATATACATATACATATACATATACATACACATGCATGAATATGACTGTACATATCAACAACCATAAATATTTTTCTATGTATAATCATTTATGATATATATATATATATATAATCACATATATAGATACACATCACATATCCATTTTTCAGGTGGAACTCGACGCGCAAGTCTTGGTGCGAATCTGTGGTGACGGAGTGCCAGGCGCCAACGCTGGAGCTGGTAAGCATCGCTCGAACCCCCTCTTGTTTGATTAACACTGTTGGATATTATAGGGAAATTATTGGATATCTATTGAATATAGATTATTTTGAAAACTATAGGGAAATGTGTGTTTGATGAATATCGGGAAATTATTGTAATTATTTTTTTATAACAATATTTGGATATGTACCTATTGGATCTATTAGTCTAGCCAATATATTGGGCTTCATAATAATCCAATAGGGGAATCCCTATGAACCAACCAGTATAATGGACTGACAGAGAAATTTTGAACACTGTAAACAATGGGAGATGAGGATATCCATGGAGATTATTCATGGGAAACATTTGGGGGTCAGTCATAGGGCTACACTACTGAATCCCAGTTGGGGATGGTTGATCATCATGATTTTCCACAACTTTCATTTCATAATCGATTGAGGGTACCCTAGTTTCAGACACCCAAACAGAAACATCATATCAAGTTGGTTATACATATATATATATATATATTTATGAGTCCGGACTCCGGATCCCTGGCCCCCCCCCAATGGTATGGTCCCCCAAGCTCACGCTCTCGGGAACACGGGACACGGGACCATACATGCATGCATGCATGCATGCATGCATGCATCCATCCATCCATCCATCCATCCGGATGCATCCATCCATCCATCCATACATACCT
>Ga0126342_10015858_pt1 | contig 13171 bp, 11 predicted proteins | sample Cyp1metagenome_FD_92528 | JGI IMG/M metagenome (GOLD analysis project Ga0126342, IMG submission 92528) | Coral microbial communities from Lord Howe Island, Old Settlement Bay, Australia - Cyphastrea 1 metagenome | ecosystem: Host-associated > Invertebrates > Cnidaria > Coral ... | reverse complement strand
TATATATATATATATTGCTCTATACGTTTTTCTATCCGTCTATAACTTGCATATATATTTGATTATATATGTACATATCATTATCCCAGTTCTCTACTCATTCTGTTCAATCTGATCTCAATTTTCAGTTGCTTCACCTTAGGCCATGTTGGAAGACACCTTCTCCCACGAAGTCCGGCTCAATCAGCAGTTGCACTGTGCGGCGCAGCGGACGGAGGAGGAATTCATTCAGCAGGCCATCGCGCTGGGAGCAGATGTGACGCTGAGCGCTGAAGGCTACAGTAGACTTGGTAGGACCGAGTTCGTTTTTGTTTAAAAAATGCGGCCTAGACCTCCAACTGATGTGTTGTTGATTGTTTTTTTTGTTTCGGTCGACCCCTATTTTATTGCAATGTTCATAGGGCAAGCGCGGAGAAACAATTGATTCTTCTTACAGCTGCCGATTTTTTGGGGAAGCCCAAGCTGGGGGTTGGACCCAACAAAAGTTTTAATCAAGGTTGGCTTTATACGCAACTCAACAATTAACAAACTATTTCCGAGGAACATATCATCTAGAATTGATTGTTGGGGTGTTTGTTTTTTCGCCTTTTGGTAAGGTAGTCGAAGCTGGGCTGGAAAAGTCACCATTGATCGCCCGATTAGATCACCAGGGGAGCGGAAGCAGGTAACATCATCATCAAACCCATGAGGGCAAGCAACAGCGATCAGTGATCATAACAAAGCATAATGATTAGAATAACCACAGCCAGGATAATGTGGTAAACTCAGTCATAAGTCCAACATTTGCGGGCTGATTTTCTTAAGCCTACTATAGTTTCATTTAATGTATTGTTGGAGATAGTTTAAAACAGTGTTTGCCGCAATATCAGTTCAGTCCTACAAAACAGTAACAACAACAGCCATGTCATGTTGACAATAGTAATAGTAACACTCACACAGGTAATCATGGTCATAGCAATCATAACAACACCATCACCATCATCATCATCATCATCATCATCATCTTAACATATTATACCCTCTGGTAAACTAACAGCTATGTTAGTCATTACCAGAGGGTCATACGAGTCCTCATCAGGTGGTTCAATCTCCGGCGCAAGCACCGTCAGTTTGCTGCCAAGGAACAGCAAAAACAAGGACGGCTGGACTGCCTTGCACATTGCTGCCAGCAAAGGCACCTCTGTAGGGTGAAGTCCCAGGGGAGATGAATCTTGGAAGATGACTGTTCTGCCTGTTCTAGTGGACATGACCATGTGGGTGTTTCCATGTCAGATTCAACCAGTCCATATGTATATAAATAATACATATAGGTCGATATAGATAGACAGATAGATAGATAGATTAGATTAGATTAAACTACATTACATTAGATTAGATTAGATTATATACATTAGATTAGATAGATAGATAGATAGATAGACTAGATAGATAGATTAGATAGATAAAAAAATAGAGAAGATTAGATTAGACTAGATTAGATTAGAATAGATTAGATAGACAGATAAATGCGTGTGTATATTTTATATGACACATATCTAACTCCCATTTGTCATTCGGGTCTTGGGATTCCCCTGGAAACGGTTTCCAGTCGCACCAGGTAGCGCGGAGATTTGCCGCATGCTGTTGGACGTTGGCGCCGACCCTGGAATCTTGTGCCGAGTGCCCGTGTGGCCCAAGGAGACGGCGCGACGACATGCTCCCCAGTGATGTTTGTTTACAACCACCATGGACATCCATTAACTATATAAGATATATCTACCATAAATATCCATAAATCCTGGTTGACCTGCTTCAAAACCAACTGCTCTCTAAGATATTGGGACAGTACATTGCAGGGCTGTTGAAAAGCTCTTGATTTTGGTAGCACATTTGCTGAGATTATTCCAAAGAGATTGGTATGTGAATTTCTCAAATTCAAGGTGAGGTTCGAACCCTTATCGGGATGGGTTGTGGCTGACGGCACACGGGCCAATTACCAAGGCCGAATTGCACTTGTTCTTAGTAGTGTGCCAAGTATGTATGGTAATCTTTTGTTGGGGAACTCATGCCCCCTCACCACATCTCACCACTTTTCAAATGAAAAACATTCATGTTTGTTGCTGGCATGACACGTGCAATGCCTATATCTATTTATATATATATATGATTTTGAGATCTTGTCAGGTGCCAAATGGCATCACACAGCATCATAGCGTTTTAAAACATCATCTTCATTCATGATAGAATTACTAAATCAGCCTGCAGCGAGCTCCAGGAAGATTTCACACCTTTACGGATCGCCTTGAGATTTGTGAAGGCACGGCTAAAGGAGCTGGACTATCACCGATGCTCGGTGGCACTGTGTCGGATTGCTTTGGAGTGGACAAAAATGTTGCAAGCAAGCTAAACCCTAAGGGATTCCTAAGGGTTTTTAAGCTATTTGAGACCTAAGTTCTACCGTTAGGACTTTAGGATTTACTTTGTCGATGAACTTTGCAGCGCCTGGCAGATCTAAGGGAAGCGCCTGGCAGATGGCCGCAGAGGTCTTTGGAGTCTGCGCGGTGTTGTTCATCCTCAGGTTGAGGCACAACTTGCGGCGCAGTAAAAGCTAAGGTTTCCTGCAAGTGTTCCCTACCAATCCATTGGGAGGGGTTAGAATAGGTAATCCCATCCATCCTGGAATTTACCCTTCCAGAAACCCTGGAAACCATGGTTTAGTACTGGATTCATTGTGGCCATGCGGATGTCAACAGTCAGGGGATGGGATTATATAGTTCCTATTTGAGGATCATGGCTATTGACCCCTCCTTGATGCGGCTCTTCCGAGCTCTTGATCTTGAAACGGGCACCCAAAGCGAACAGATCCAATACTAAAACCAGGTGTTTCTGGGTTAATTTCTTTACAAAAACAACATGTAGTGCATGTACTTGGGGTGGTTAGATTACCCTTTGGAAAAGATTGCAATGCAAAGTGAGCCAGTGAATTTGTGTTTTTTTCATCATTTCAATGAAGATTTGCCGGCCATGTTTGATGACATCAGGCTGAAGTGCTGAGGGTCTTGGTTGCGAAGCCCTGTGAGGACGTCGAAGAATTTCTGAGCTCAGATGTATCAAAAAGGTGATGTACCTTGTCATTGTACGATCCTTTAGCAATCAAACACGTGTGGTTGCAATTTAGCAAATGGATGTTGATAGAGGATTTTCAATGCCTCAGATTTCCAGATGGCAGCAATATAGCAGCCTTTTAGAAGCATGGCATAGTTCCAGCCATGTGCAGGCATTGTTTTTACTTCCTGGCCCATTGTGTTCCAGATGTTCTCTACAGGGCGGTTTTGGGAGAGTAAGAAGCCGGGGATGTCCAAACGACCCTTTGACTCTTTTTTCGGGACACGGCACTACACCAGACCTTCAGGAGGATGTCCTATGCGGTGTGGTTGCAAGTGCAGCCTCTCTTCTTAAGCAGGTAGATGAGAGCTGAGACGGAGGCCGGACGTCACAGCCGGGATGCAAAAACCAAAAGATTCCAGAATCCATGTGGGTATACCCTAAAGCCAACCATTCTGCTTTTGACGTTATCATCATGTTCCCGAATCAAACTTGTAACTTTGTGATAATCACCAGTTTGCAAATATACCTCGATTGATCAACCCTTGGTCGTTGCTCAATTTTAGGCAAAGGTTGCTGATTGGTGCCCAGCACATATCAAAGTTGGATTCTAGGAAGGGTGCAATCTGGAATCTGGAAGCAAAATGCTTTGGTTTTGTTTGTGTGTTATATATATAATATTCACAACCCCCCCCAAAAAAAAAAGAAAAAAAATCTAGTATTTACGGTATTTTTAGCAATAAGTTTGGGTGGATTCAATTCAACTTCAACGATAGCATTCTGGGAAGAACGCATTCAGAACGCATTCCTGGCTAAATCTAAGATCTACGACCCCCTCAAGACTCCTTAGCAAATCTTTGATTTTCCTGACCAAAATCTAAGATCTAAGATTCCCCCAAGACTCCTGAGCAAATCCAAGATCTGAGATTTGGACCTAAGATTCTCCCAAGACTCCTGGACAAATCTTTGATCTTAGATCGGGGAAAACTGCATTCTGAACGCATTCCTCTGGAAATGCATCCATCTTGATTGTCCCTTCAGTAAGTTGGATTGATTTAACTCCCATCAAAAAGTTTCAACGTTGGGTGCTTTCCTCAAGCCTGAAAAAACCAATGAGCACACTGTTTTTTTTAAGGATGATGGAAAGAGCATTTTTCTCCTCGAGAAAAAACTGGTTGACAGGAGCATGCTTGTCAAACAGACACTCTCATTCAAAGGGTGCAGCATTACTTAGTAGACAAAAAATGCATTTTGTTTCAATGGTTAGCATACCACTGAAACAATTGAAACAAGTCACTTTTCGTGGAAATATCACTATTCAATTCAATGAGGTAGTATTTGTTGTTTTTTTTAAAGTGTAAACATGCAAAAGCGCATACCACCTGATAAAACACAATACTTCTTGCAGGAAGTAGCGGGTTGCAAACAAAAACCTGCAAAATACATGGCATTTTTGAAACACAAGCAATTTCACTTGAAATAAAATAATATTCCTTCCAAATATCGTAGCATGACTTTGCAGGACATGCATTTTGCTTTTGAAGAAAATCCCTAATTTATGAAAACAAACAATCAATAAAAAAGGGTTTTGCTTTCAGGTAATGCAAAATTCATTGGAAGCATGCGTGTTCCTTCTGAAAAGGTAGATGTAGCATTTGTGAAAGGTTGCTTTTCAGAAGTGGTGGATTTCATTTCAATGATGTATTTGTTGGAAATACATTGTGATACATTGAAGCACGCATTTCATTTCAAAATTAAGTAAATGCTTACTTTAGACTGCGAAATAGTAATCCTTGAAGGAAACCATATTTGGCAAAAAAAATAATGATGATGACGTAAACGTAAACCTACTTGACAAGAGCAATCTCTGTCAACAACTTTGTGTATTCAAAGGCTGCAGCATCCCTTGCAAGTAAAAAGGCATTCCTTTTCAATAGGTAGATGTCCCTTTTGTGATCAGTTTCTTTCTGTGATCGCTGCTCATCTCAAAGAGGTGGCATTTGTGGAACCCTGAAGGAAGCAATGTGTGGCATTTTTCAAGAAAAAAGTAAGAACCATTTTTCAAACAGGTGCAATATTGCTCCGTATGAAAAGCCCTGGGCGGCTGCATTATTTTGACGTAATCTACTTGACAAGAGACATTTATTTCAACACATATGTCTATTCAAAGGTTGCAGGTATCCCTTTGGAATATCAGTGCCTTCTTTTTCAATAGGTAGTTTCAGTTTATTCAAAGATTTTTTTCTTGACAGGTACTGTGTTCATCTCAAAGAGATAGCATTTGCGGGAAACATGTCTTGTTTACAAGCATTCCACATTGTAAGTATGCACTATTGCCTTCAACAAATGAGTTCGTACTAACTTTGGAAAGCACGATGTAGCAGTACTTGCGCCAAAGGCAAGAAGGTATGGACTATAAATGAAGAGATGATGACTTATTATTGTTCCAGCTGCGCCATAGCTCAAACATCCAAAGTATTTAGCCACTGCAGTAGTACAACAAGAGACCGAAGCTACATAGTAAGGAAAAAGAAACAAAGGACATATCTACCATATTCAAAAGGTAAAGTTTGGGAGGGTGGGTGTATTACATGTTTGCAGCATGTGTTTGTGAAATGATATGTATTATACTATATAATATGTTATATGTTATATATTGAGTTGTATAACATATATATATATACATATTGAACTGCGCGTGCCCATCAAATTAATGTTCACTCAATTTTTGGGTGCCAACTGGCGGATCAACTGCCCATCAGGGCATTGCGGCATAGTCATTGTTTCACCTTGGAAGATCATCAAATATTTGTTCTAATGCCACTTCTCAACTAGACCATGTAGTTACTTACATACAGAATATCTTGGTTATTACTAATTATTACTATAGTAAATACATGTAGTTATTACCATAAATATATTGATTTCAAATATCTATTTATTACTACATACAGACTTACACTGTATGTATTGCGTAAAGCAGATTCAAAACCGCGCCCCCCCAGTGTCTTAGTTGGTTTCCCCCCAGCCGCAGGGCCAGGATCTGACCGGGACAGCTGTACAGGCAGCGCTGTCACCAGTGGCAGAAAAGCGGTTGAAGGTGGCCGGGACCAGAAGGTAGATGGGCCATGGGATTAGCGACGGTTAGTAAGTGGGTTACTGTAACCCACGAGTTATCCCAATCAAATCCACTAAGTAATCAGCTAACTCCATGGCCCAGCTACATACAGCAACCCAAAATAGATGCACAAATTGCAACGCTGGAAATTTTGAGATGAAACGCAAAGTCAAAGTCGTTTATTTTTTGACATCCTCGAGGAAACAAGAGTTCTATCCGGTTCTATCTGATAACTTCGGGAGTGCTAGATTTCCACCACTGCTTCCCTTTCTTAAGTGATTTCAGGAGGGTGGAGTCAGCAAGAAAACACAGGAGGATAGCAAGGAGTTCCAAGAAATTTATGGGTTTGTTAAAATATTGGTGCCCAAAAACCCATTGCATTGTCATGATCATCATGTGTTTCCACCTTAAGTGTTTTTTTTGGCATATACCCTATTTTCAGATAGATGACCTATGAAATGAGAATCTATGACTCTCAAATCACAGCCAGAAATCATCCCATGTTCAAGTTTTTCCACACACATTCCACGTGCCACCCAGACCCAGATAAATTTCTGGTTTCAAGCATTCAGTGTTCACACCTCAGGCTCGGTGAACCCCGTTGGCTGATGTTTGTGGCTCAAGATCTATGAATTTTAGGGCTCAACAGAAGGAGCTCGAGGCAGAAGGCTCCGCCTCACCTGGGTGTAGGGTAGGGCGAGCCTAGACACAATGGGTGTTACCCCTTGGTAAGTTAAGAGATTGTTATGGAAGCCATGGGCAAGTTTTTTTTTTAATGTGGCCATGTTTTTTTTTAATGTTCAACGCTTTAGCTATTGGAAATTGTGTCCATTAAACAGATGAATATTTTGTCCATGAAATTTCCAGATTCTTCGTTGCTTCAGATCCGCAATTCCATCGATTTGGGTTTCCAGGTTCTATCCAAAGTCATATATTTGTCAACATACTATAACCTATTGTACAGACTAGTTATGATTCATATTGCAGATGCGCTTTCGATCTTGCTATGTTGTTTTTCCGACATATTGCTTATACATTTCCATTTTGGTATGAATGTTCCATAATTTTCCGACATATTGCTTATATCTTATATATAGATATATACACATCCCCATCACATCCCCATTATATATATCCCCCCCATTACATCCCCATCAACATCCATGAGGTCACCATTCAGAATCCCATGAAGTGGGCAGGATGGAGATTCACGTTGAGGCAGCCAATGCGGACATGCTCCCGAAGGGTTGCTATGTGCCCTGCACCGCCGTGGCTGGGGAATTTAGGTTACCCAAAAAAAAGGGGCCATGGTTCAGAGAAAATGATGATCTAGCGATTTTTACTGGTTGGTGGTTTGGAACATTTTTTATTTTCCCATATATTGGGAATAGTAATCTCAACTGACTTTCATATTTTTGAGAGGGGCTGAATCCACCAACCAGTTTAGGTGTACCTTATTTTGGGTATTTTTGGGTCAAACCCATTTGTCCACAGCAATCTCGTTGAGACTGCGATGAGTAGTACCGTGGGAATCACCACAAAAATATGCAACAATGACTTGAGTTCAGGTCGGTGAATGGTATCCGTATGGCTGATGAAAATTATAGTTCACGTTATCAGTATTAGTCATGACATGTCACTAGATCGTATTACTATAATTCTTGCGTTTCAATACATTTCATGATTATTATAATTATGGTTGATACATATAGGTAACAGTTAATCAATCAGTTAATCATAGTTAGTCACAAAATCATATCACCATAAGTAATCACCAATATTAATACATGAATTGCCGATTCACCGTCATTGTTGGTATACCATAGTTACTTCATCTAGCTGTATCGGACGGCCCCCAGGTGAGCGTTCGCGTGGGGGACGTGTTGAAGCAAGGCAGATACGAGCCACAACGAGTTTTTTGGCGTCAAGGGAACTCTGGTTGTTTGGTGCTGTTTCAAGCTTTTATATTATATCATGTCAAAAATCTAGTTTGGAGGAAGGTTTCCTCTCAATTTCCGTACTTTTTGCGACTGGGCCACTGAACCATTCTGGGAGATACCATATAGGGTTTGAAATGGGTCAGATAATTCGTAATTGGTAGCTAGTGGTAGTTACCCTCTGATAATTCAACATTGCTTTGGAAAATCTCTATTGCTTCTGGGTAAATGATAATGTTTATCATTTATTTGGGCTGTTTTCCCATATATGTTAAATATACAGAGGGTACTGCCACTTGCTCGCCCAAATTTTGTCGCAGTTATCTGAGGCTTACAATTTCCCTGGCATCGACCGGCGGCGAGTCACTCGGCAACATTTTCGGGGAGGGGCGTCAGGAGACCCAAAACTGAACGATTTTGGTTAGAGTTAGAGCAAGCCACAAAATGCCAATGTATCCGGCTGTGCCGCTTTTTCTCTTTTCAATGCTGAAGCCTCCTGCAGGAGCCTAGCCTTGCAGTTTTGGAGGGCAAAATGTGGTGCAAAGACCAACAACCATCCAACACAAAGCTTTACACACGCTGGAAATGCACCATTTTGCCATTTTATAAACCACGGTTAATCACTAATAACCAGTATTTACCCACTGGAAATCACCCTAAGTTACGCATCAGGATGTTCGCATTGACGTCTACCAGCACGTTGGCACCTGCTTGCTGGCAGCGGAGCCAGACTCTTCGTCGGTTGCTGGGCAGGGGAACGTTCGAGCTGGGTACACACTGGAAATCCGCCGGCCATTTGGTTGGTTTGTCGAAAAAGTGGTTCGCGTAGAAACTGGGTTGTAAAAGCTGGTCGATGTACAAGGTGGTTTGCGTTAAAGGCGGTTTGTCTAAAAGATCATGTGTGTATGTTTGTGTAAAAGTTTTTTTGGGGGGTAAAATAGGGTAAAAGCTGATTTGTGTAAAAGCTGGTTTGTAAAAGTTGGTTGCAAAGGTGGTTTGTGTAAAAGCTGGTTGGTCGAACAATTGAATTGCTTAGAAGCTGGTTTGTGTAAAAGCGCGTTTGTGTAAGAGCTGGTTGGTGTAAAAGGATGTAAAAGGTGGTTTGTGGAAAAGCGAGTTTGTGTAAAAGTGGGTCTCTGCAAAAATTGTTTGGTGTAAAACATTGTTTGTGCAATAGCTGGTTGGTTTCTGCATAAAACGAACGAACAATAGCCCTGGACAAAACGTGGAAAAGTGCCGCATCCCAGGGGCAAGAGCGGGCAGCAAAACGTGGAGGAAACGTGGAGGAAACGTGGAAAAACGCCGCATCCCAGGGGGGAGCCGGAGGAACAAAAGAGAAGACGGACATGGGAGGATGAAGGAGGATGAAGAAGGATGAAGGAAGAGAACAGAAGAAGCTGATGATGATGATGATGACGATCATGACGATGCACACCGAGACGATGATTATGTATATAAATAAGGTCAGTGCTAGGTGCCAGAGACGAGGCGAGACGGGACTAGACTATACTAGACAACAATCCGTCGAAGGAGCAATCCACAGGTGAAGCTATATAAAGCTATCACAAGGTGTGTAACAAGAACATCCACAAAACACGCCGGCAGGCGGTTTCAAAGTATACTTGAAAGTTAGCTGTTCAATCTCAAATGTTGGATCCCTTCCAATACCAACTATGTTTTCTCCTGTGTTTGGCCAAGAATTTTGAGTGAAGCCCTGAGGTTCACGACACCTTTGCCACCAGCACCCATCCAGACTTTCCAGCCATGAAGTTCAAGGCGGAAAACGCAAGCTCTACGGGGTACCACGAGTATGCATACTTGCGCACATAGGTCCTGCAGAATATCGATTGATCATACACAAGCCCGTGGGTGAAATGAGCCGGTAGCACCTCTACGTACTTTTATGTGCTTGACTGATTCTTTTCAACTTCCAAGCAGTTGTATCTTTAGATCCACCAGAGGTTCGGTTGTCGATGTTGTCGGATTTGCTCCATTGCCCATGCCCATTCCGATTCAGAATTTTGATTTTTGGACCTCTGTGCAATTGTCAAAGTGAATGGGGATGGATGGTACCAGGTGATGCCCCACATAATTGGCTAAGTTGGTTTATATGCATACTATACAGAGTTTGGCTATGATTTTGTGTCATATGTCCCCGCTAAGTTGGGGTAATACAATGTGATACACCTTTCCGTCTACCTTGGAGGGCCATCACCTTGCCCAAAGCTGAGTCGCCTCGGGGACGCATGACAGGTGAACGTGACAACCAAAACAGAAGAGGTCCAAAAATCCAAGTCGCTCGGTGGATCACTCGATGTCGGTGGATCCGCAGTGTTTTTTCCCAATGGATTGACACCGTGAAACTCCAAATCTGGAGAGTTCAGGAGTGTCATGAATGGATCTGGACAGCCCAGAAGCCCAGCAATTGCTAAGGAATTACTCGCTTTATCAACCACGACGAATGTGACCACAATGTGCGTTTTTGACTTGTGGGGATGTAGCGGAAATATCAATATTTGGACCCAGAAACGGTAATGTTATGCCTTTCCATACAACTGGGCCCAACGTTTACTTTCCCATCGCTTTAGATTTTAGAGCGATCGCTTGAGGACGGATCGAGCTGCCAAGATGAAGGGCAAAGCCAAGAACATCGATCTGTCCGTTTCTGGTTAATTGGCCCCTGGAAGACTTAGTAGATAATGTACATATACGATTCATTCTAAAGGTTAGTATCAAATCGGTCCCTCTCTTTTTTTGCAAGATCACATCGTTGATGGTCAGTGACTAACAACTGGCTAGGGGATCAAACACAAACTTGGGGACAAGACCAGCCTGATCATGCGCTTTCAACTTCTAAGTCTGAGCATGTCTAAGTGGTTTATTTAGTTGTTTTTCCTATGTTTACTTCTCCTTAAGCCGGATTGAAACTGCAAAGCATGTTCTTAGTGATATCAACCACTACGGATCTGTGGGCATCATGAAAAATTGAAACATGTCGGGCCGAAGCATGCATTAATTAACCTTTCCCGGTTCATTAAAATTGATGGTTCATGTACATATTGAAAATTGATATTGAACAATATTGAACATACATGATATATATTTTGGACATATTTGAAAATTGATGTTGATGTTGAGAAGCCACGTAGATCATATTTTTTGGCAGCAATTCTGCGGCAGGGAGCGTCGAAAAAAACAAATGGGCAGTTGTTCCCTTTTTTGGAGGAAAGCTTCCGAGGTTGGAAACTGATTTGTAACCTGTACTGTCTCGATAAACAGCCCCTGAGTTTGGCTCAATGGCCATTTCAGGAACCTAAATTGGAGGTACCTACCATATATAAGGCCTATTTTTGAGGCCTAAATTTCAGGGAATATCCCCAGAAAATATTGCCTTATATGGTGCTAACGTACCTCCATTCTAGGATCCTGAAATTCCCATTGATTGGCTGTCCACGTTCCATCTTGATATGATGACATCGCCGCATCGCCTGTGGGAAGCGCCAGGAGTACTTGGGAAAGCATCGGATTGAAGTGCCTCGGCCACAAAAAGACTGCGGCTGTCTGTTTCCGTTGCTGCTTTTGCAATGATCCAATGGATTTGTTTCAGGCAAAACATGCCGGAAACCGTGGTGTTTACCCATATTTACCCATAAATCTATTGGCTTACTGCAGATTTTCCCTTCAACCAGTAATCAGTCATGTCAACGACTGATCTTTTAGCGGGGAAAGCTGAAACCACCAACCAGTTGCGCGACCAGAAACGAAAATGCCTAATGCTTGTCACATCTTGTCACTGGGATTCATTGGGCTCCGGTATGCAGGGAAAGGGATGGAAAAGAATGGAAAAAAGACATTGGCCAAATTGCTGGGTCGATTTAGTCAATCAAATTTCACAGACATTGCCTAAGTCAATCAAATTGCTGTCCTAAGACATTGTCCAAAAGAATGAACATTTAACTTACTGTAGGACAGGTTTCTTTTCAAATGACTTTTCCCTGGAAGGTTGGATCGTCCATGGTTTCCTGCGTCGCAACAATTCGGGTGTTACACGTGGTGACGTTTGGAACCTCACTGTTGAAAAATTAGGGCTGGACCAAATGCCCCAGGATCCTATAGGTTTGATTGGTGATCCATCAACCTTACGTGGTTGTAATATTCCCCTCCGAAAATTTAACCCAGCCGAAAATTTAACGTAGCCATGGAAAATGCATGAACATTGCCCATTTAGTTGTAGCATGTTGTAGCTATGTCAGAGGATACATAAGTCATCATAGGTCCATGCATGCTTTCTAGCAAAGCCAGACCCACACTACAAGTCCCAAAGTTTGTCAACGATTCCCTTTGTGCCTGGTCAAAGGAAAACCTCTCCGAAGCAGTCAAGGCCTGTTGGGAGTCAACATTCGTGTTTGCAAGGTCGTGCCGCAGGGGTGCTCCAACCTCTCGTAGGTAAATCGTAGCCACAAGGGGAACCAACTTGTCATTTTACCATCTGTTACTCATTTATTTCTATCATTTTCTATCCAATTGCCCCCCTGTATCTAGGGCTTGGAGCCCCAGTTGGGTGCGTTGGTGCTTTTCTTGTTGACTTTGAGTCCAGGCTGATTCCGCAAGGGCTTCCATCCTGTCCCCATGTTTTACATGATGCATCCCCAACCCGGAGATGAACTACCCTTACCACTGGGGTAGTAGCTCAGGATGCCCCACCACCTTCTCAAAAGGTATATCTTTGAAATACTTCTGAGGTGGGCCATCGGCTACCTTTCTCGTAAGAGTGTGGCTAAGTGGGGTACATCCGGAAAGGCCGTGGAAATCCGCAGGATATGATTATATTATATATTGTTTTTATATTATACACATTATTAATTATATATATATACATTAAAAATATTAAAAGAACACGCCATCGTCTTACATATAACATAGACCCGGGCAAGCCGGCGGCGGAAGTTTCCCAAACATAAATGACCTATAGTTCAAAGACACCCTGTCCCGACCGTGTCCTTCCCTCGACACTCCACACCTCACACTGCAC
>Ga0126342_10015857_pt1 | contig 13172 bp, 11 predicted proteins | sample Cyp1metagenome_FD_92528 | JGI IMG/M metagenome (GOLD analysis project Ga0126342, IMG submission 92528) | Coral microbial communities from Lord Howe Island, Old Settlement Bay, Australia - Cyphastrea 1 metagenome | ecosystem: Host-associated > Invertebrates > Cnidaria > Coral ... | reverse complement strand
GCTGGAACTGCTGGTTGACGTGCTTGAAGTGCTTGTACTGCTTGTTGAGGTGCTGCTTGTGGATGTGCTTGATGTGGAAGTGCTTGATGTGGAGGTGCTGGAGGTGCTTGTGCTGGAACTGCTTGTTGAGGTAATTGAGGTAGAACTTGTAGTTTGGCTAGTTGTCGTAGATGTCGTGCTGGAGGTGCTTGTGCTGGAAGTGCTGGTTGATGTGAATGAAGTGGTTGTGCTGCTTGTTGAGGTTCTACTTGTTGAAGTACTGGTTGCAGAAGTGCTGGTGGTGCTGGTACTGGTCGAGGATGTGCTGGATGTACTTGTGCTGGTGGTGCTGGTTGATGTACTTGTAGTGCTGGAAGTGGTTTCTGTCGTGCTTGAAGTGCTTGTACTGGAGCTGGTGCTTGATGTGCCGGAAGTGCTGATTGAAGTGGTGGTGCTTGATGTTACTGTTGATGTGCTAATGGTCTTTGTTGTTCCTGTTTTGCTGGTTGAAGTCCATGTTATGCTTGAACTCGTTGAGGATGTCCTGCAGGTCTCAAGTGGACGAGAAACATTGCAGTGATCTCCCAGTTGCATCTCATTTCACAAAAGTAGATTGTAAGCCAGAAACCGAAGTGAACTCCTAGGAAGCTCCCAGAGTAGGTTTCCTTCCCTGCGCCCCAGGGGGCCCCCCGACCTGGTGCCGGTGGTGGTCGAACCTCAATGGATGGAGGACTTCTATGTTATGTCAGATCTAGATGATCTAGATGTGTGCATAATATGTAGACATGTAGCATGTGTATATATGTGTATATAGGAGATTGTACGATGATATCGTCTAATGCAGTATGTGTATGCTTGCAATATGTATGTATAGTAGGTGTCAAGTGTATATGACATGTAGTAACTATAATTTAAACTGCAATAAGTACCAGTATGTATATCTGTATGCATATTAGTAGATATAACATGTTATGTATCGATGTATGCTTATATACACCCATATACTTGGCTATTTCAGTATATCATGCTACTAAATTCATACTATGCTTATTGTAATCATAGATTCATGCAAGACACACGACTTTTCCTTCATTGTTTGCGCCACGATGACTTCTGGTGCGATCTCCATGCAGCCAATTTCGGCCAAGGCGCTGCTAGACACCGTGAAGCTACTGGTTGAACTACTGGTGGATGTTGTCGTCGTGCCTGATTTCACTTTCAAATTTCTGTGAAAACAGGTTTCTGTGTGGGTAGGTCCAAAAATGTACACTCCGCCCAAATCCAATCCTAATTGATAAGCAATCTTTGAATCTGGGGTTACCCACTTTTACACACACCCTGGTGGATCATGGTGGATCTAAATTGCACTAGCAAGTGAGCTAGCAAAGGTGAGACAACTGTCAGGATGAGGTCTTGTTATTCATGCAAACAGGTCTGCTGCTTAGATGATGTACTTCTTCTACAGATTTCTACAGTAGGTAGTAGTTAAACTCATGAAAAACGTCAGAGAATAGTAGTGTACAATCTTTTCACATCTTTTTATAACATCTTCTGGCAACAGCTAATGGAACAAAAAGGAAGTGAGAGCTGTTGCAGCCCCATCAGATATGGTGTCAGAGTATGTCTTATCTCGGAACAATTCCCCCCGGAAGCCGTGGTGAGATTGCTGTTTGCAGAATAATCCCAAAGTTGTTGTTCAACGGTTGCCACAACGGTTTCAAGAATGCATGCGCAGCTGCCAAGCATGAATACCTATCACATGTGGTATAATTATCTGGAGCTTTCGCGGCCCTTCGCGACTGCAGTAAAACGGATGTCAATATCAGCAGTTCACTATACTATCTCTCTCTCTCTCTCTATGTATATATATATAATTGTGTAATATTGTGTATACTGTATATATATATATAATACATATATAAATATATATACACTGAAAATCATTGCATGGGTTCTAGAACGATCCCCATCTGCAGCCGTGTTGCACTGTACCAAAGGTAGCTCCTGAATGAGTATGCCACCATCTATCCGCCAGGTTTTGGATGAGTTGGAGGATTGCGATAATGTACTAGAAGGTACCTGGCAGCCGGCATTGGCTCGATCCAGCCGCTATTTTTGGGGGCTTCGGGGACCGCTCATCTTTTCTTCGAGAGAACTACGGAAACATGGGACCACTACAGGCAATGGCCACTATAGGGTGGGGATTCTGAGTTGGCAAGCGACAAACCTCAGTTTTTTGCTAGCACCCACTTCCCACTGTTCCCAGAAATGAGGTAAACTCAGGAAACTCTACAGAAAAGATGGCATTTTTCAAACATCATGATCTCATCTGAGAGACTGATCAGTTCAGCACCCAGGCTCCACCGCTGAGAATCCCTGCATAAGCACAGTATTGTGCATTGACCGCAGTGCACAGAAGGAAGGCAATGAAGCCTTTGGCCAGGACAGGAGGTGGCAAGGCTCCATCTTTCAACGCCCAACATCGCATCTATGCCTGATGGTCATATGGGATATGAGATTGTATGTGATTGTATCATAAATATTCATAAATCATACTCGTAACATCTGATAATTATATAAGTGGCTGAATGGAGATTGTCATAATTTCTTACAATACCATATGAGAACCCAATCAATTGCTGGGATTTTAACAGGACCGAGTCAAAGCCGAGCCGCTGCGAGTGCGGATGGAACTGGTACCGGGACACACCCGTCTCTGTTCCATGGCAGTGAAACATGGAACCGCGCCAGTTTTAGGTTGGATCCTCGATCCTCAACAGCTGCAGGGTTGAGTTTCTTTCACCGCTGGCTGATCGACAAAATGACAAAATGATACAAAATCTCAAACTACTTGTAAAATCTTGTAAAAACATATAGGGATTTGGTGAACACCCCAGGTTTCTCAAATTTCATCCCCAAATTCCTCAGTCATCGAACCCAAATACCCAAAGCGCATCGCAGCTCTGCATCTTTTCTTCGCTGCCTACGCGGATCTGCCCGTGCACACGAGCCACAGCAAGGAGAGGCGATTCAGAATGATTCAGATCTGGGGCCGCCAGGGGCCAATGGCCAGTCCATTGATTTCAGGGAGCAAAATCACATGGTGAACATCAAATCCCAAAATATCCCAAATATCAACGGAGTCGTCATGTTGGGATGTTCATTAATCATTACAATATATATTATATATAATCGTCATTGATCTAATTTTGAAATTCTCTGATATTGACCCACACCCATCTTTAAAGACTTGAGTTGCCATCCTGATATGCAACCTTTGCTAGCTCTACTCCTTGCTGTGAGAGCTCAGGAGCCATGCGACACATCTTGCAAGTCAAGCCGGAACCGCGAGCCGTAGTGTTGGAGCTGCTTTAGAAGAAACTCCCAAGAACATGGCTCATCTTAGATTTTGCAACGAATTAACGTGCAAAAATCGAGACGCATCTGCACCGGAAAAAAAGATAAGCTTGTCACAGACCTGCACGTTGCTCGAAGCGCAAGATGTGCGAGCGGCATGGCGGAAAACCTGGCCTCGACCCACATTTTTTAACGACGGAGCGCCAAGATTCAGCAGGTAGATGGTGAGGGGTATCCTGGTGGTCAACCTCTGGTGAAGGCTTAGAGTCCAAGGCCTGACATAAACATCAGACTGAACGGTTTTGAGCTAAGCTGAGCATCCGATACCGCTGAATCCACGGGTTAGTCATAAGTTTCCCTATTGGAATAGCTAGTCTAGGGGGTCCACCCCGTTTTCAGGCACACCCAAGTATCATTATATCCCAAACAAATCCCAATTTCTACTGGTATGAATCTTATATCGACAACCTGTATGTCATATAGGTTATATAGCTGTATCATGCTATATCAATATCCGCATGCTATCCCCGTCTTATATGTGCTTAAAGACAAATTTTCAGGTACCTTCCCGCCCCCCCCCAAAAAAAAACACAACATTTGGATACATTTTTGGGGGGTTGGGCTTCAACAGGTGCATCAGCACTTGGAGCTTCTTATGTCAAGGGAATCAGGGGATTTCAGCCAGGCCACCAGACATATTACCAGGTGACCCGCTGACGCATCATGTCATCATCCCAGGGTGTTGCTCAGAAAAAACCTCAAAACCCATCCGAGACCAAGCACCATACCTGTTTGAACCCATTCCAGAGATTGTCTGCACATTATGTTCCCAGATCACATGGGAGAGGTATTTTGGAGAATGTCCCCTCTGGAACCTACCGCCTGCCTTTCTGATTCCAGGAATCCAAAGCTCCAATATCCAATGACGAAGAAATCCGTTTGGATCCTCGCAACCAGAGCAGGATGCGCTCGGGCCCTTGGGCCCCTGGCCTTTGAGGCCTGAATGCATCTTTTCAAGGTCCTAAGGACCCAAGCGCAAACTCCTCCAGATCTTTCATTACCCACGCACCAGGCACATCACGGATTCGAAGCATGCCAAAGATTGCCAGAAAATGCGGATGGCAAATTGGATAGCGAATGGATCACTGACCGGTCACTGACCTATCTAGTTGGTTCGCAATATCTCGCAATGCAAAAGCGCCATGTGCCAAGGTGCTGCAGACCAGCAGGGTCCTGATCAAACAGTTTCAACGAAAATGGGTCTGTCTTGAAATGGGGTATACTCAAATACCCCCAACTAGCAATGATGATAAAACCATTGGATAGTGGAGTATCCTTATTTTGTCCTTATTTTCAGATAAACCCAAACAAATCGCCGAAAGGTACGCAGCTTTACTGCCCCTTCAGCAGCTTTGCCATGCGCTGCAGCCCCACGCCACGACCAATGTGAGTCGAATCTACCGTCCTCAGGGATGTACTAAAATGCAACAAAAACAGGAAAAATCAGCTCCACTGCATCAACATGTATACAATTTATATCATGGATGTGCCGTGACATGTGATTGATGTATCTATAAGAGTGTATAGTAGGCCATGAAGATGCTACCACCAAGAGCATCTTCATAAGCAGTGCGGTGTATTGTATAGCAATCTCAATAAAAGGAAAATTATCATGACCCTAAAATAGTGTTGCATTAAACATTTAAACCATGTTCTATCTAACTTTCTAGGTGTTTACTATATGGGCAGCCATATCACCATGTTTGTTGCTAGAACAACACCATCGCTAGCCAGGGGCGGCCGAAAGAGGGCGCCTCTTTCAGGTCGGAGATTTGGCTCCAACAATTGCTGCCAGAGGGACCAGGCATTGGATTGATGAAGATCATCATTGATTCATTGATGCACATTCGAAATAAAACCTCATCCTTATGATGACTAAGAAATACCAAGAACTGTTGTCACCATGAACAGCGAACACTGCTTGGGTTGACTTCTTAATTTTCCAGCAAAGCTGGCGATATTTGCGGGTAATGCATGCCCAAGCTGTTGTTTGGATCTGTTTGGATGCTGTCGAAGCTTAGATGTACTCCAAAAGTTGCCATATCCGATATTATCTTGCCGGAATAGTATTATTATTATTATTATTGTTATTATTATTATTATATAACATCAATATTATGATTAATATCATTATAGGTTATCATAGATTGTTACTCCTTACATCTCCTTACTAATATGTTGACCCGTATTGTTATCTTGCTGTTTGATTTGCTATTCCCTGTTAAATCTCAGTGGAATGTTGGAAATGTAGCATATTCCATGAGTCCCATGAGTCTTCAAAGGTCAAGTGACCCCCTCTGGCTCCAACCCTCTGGTTATCCTTGATCCTTCCGCTCATTCGCTGTCGAAATCGACTCCTGACACTGGGCACCGGTGTGCCAACAAAAAACCTTGGCGTATAGCGGTTGGATGCGGTTGGCATAGTTTGTTTTATGTTTTGGGGTATTTGCAGTAAAACCTGACTTCATATATATTATATATATATAATTTTTATTATATGTTGATATTTGTATACATATACAACTTACCCCTAAACAATATAAAAGTAAAACCCTACTGATAAATAACGTGTCTACCTTTTTGGGTCTTTTTGGAAATTACTCTAATCATGTTGGTACACTTGCTGTCCTACCACTCGGCCAGCCGTATTTGGAGCTACAGTCCTACCTTGATTTACTAAGGTCACTGCCAAAAGGGTAGGGACATAGTCACGAAATGATCACTCGCGCTAGGATTCCTGCTTGAAGATCTAATCTATTTATCAATCTATCATAAACTATTTTAATTCAATGCATTTAGAAATTAGCCAGCAATTTCAGGTAGGATCGTAAACTCCTTGCCTCAAGTTCGGATCCAAATTTCCGAGTGAATTGCCGCTGGTTGGAACCCAAGACTGACAGTTTCCAGCAGGAATTTCTTTTGTTCCAAGCCCAATTGTTCATAACTCTTGGATAGATATATTGATGATATATGATTAGATGTTTGTGACTCTTCAATACGTTTCACGTCTTTCTATCCCAGAGCCCTGGCCTTCGTGCTTTTCTTTACAACCTTCTTTCGCACCTGGCATCTTGGGAAAGGTATCTGGAAATGCTGGACTTGAATCGAAATTTCCTGAGCAAACCAACCCGATTCTGGCAATCCCCATAGATATCCATATCGTTCATTTAACGGATAGTCATTTTTACTTGGGATTTTGCAGTGCCAGATGGTCATATCATCAGAGGGAGTCTTTGGTCAAAGTTGTCTGGTCACTTCAGCCTTTTGGCTTCCCGACTCTCTTCGGCTTCGCACCAGTCGAATTTTCGGCATTTTCCTGCCCAATGTTTGGCAGTTGGCTGGGATGATCGCTGAAAAGAGTGCAAAGAATTTCACAATGTGCAAAGGTGCAAGGAGTTTCCACTAACTTTGTGTACTTCCAGAATGATGGACTTGTATGGACAATGAATACTGAACATCCAGGCATACGACCTTTATATACCGGAGCATGCACAGGCCACACTGCTGTGGGTTTGGCTTAAATGCCCAACAAAGCAACATCATTATATATAATATAATATGATATAATAATATATATATATATATAATTAATACGTGTATATATAATCATACATATATATTTATATTAGCTATAATATAATATATATATATATATATATTGCATTTGATATTGCAACTTGGAGGGTCTAAAGTGTTGATCCTTGAAACTTCGGAGGAAAGCCTCGCCTCTTCCAATGCTTCACTTTCAGTGTTGTCAGGCACCTCCCGCAGCAGGTGACAGGTCGCTGACATGCTGCAGGCAATATCCTTGGGAATGGTCAATAATGTGGGTAAAACAATAATCCAGCCCATTTTTGATGGTTTAGACCACCCATTTATGGTGATTTGGGGGATGGTTTATTATTGTTTCATGTTTTACCCCTAGCATGGAACCATAGGAATAGGGGGAGAGTTTACCCACATCCAGCTATACCATGCTCTGAAGCGTGGAGAAACTCTTCCACAGGACTTGGTGACAAGTCACTTGGTTCTCCTCCGGCAACACAACTGGGAGATGACTTGAAACAAGCTACTGCCACGAATCCAAACTCTGGTAGGGCCAGTATAAGGATGTTCACCTACACATTTTTTCCTGGTAATTGTCATACCAAGATCAACCCATATTCGGATTCTCATTTCTGATATCCTATATTTTTGGCAGGTCACATTCGGGCGTTTGAAGATTTTGGGTCTGCCAAGTGAAAAAACAGCTCCAGCTCTGCCTTCGCAGATATCACCACTTTTTTCTTCACCGTTTTGGGCACGGACTCAAACGCCAACGAGGCTGTGACCTCAAAAAACTGGGCGAATGAGCAGCAGACCATTTCGCAAAGCATGTCCCTTTGCGCAACTCGACTTCAGAAAGCGGAGGCCTCTTCACCTCCTGAACTTCCAGCAGCTGACTTCTGAGACACCTTCAGAACATGTCTTTGGAGGAGACCACATTTCTGCGTAGCAAGAAACGGAAACTCACTATCGTCAGCTGGTGGTGAGAAATCAGTGGCATCTTCCATTGAAAGGAGTAAGTCTGCCCAAACTGAATGAAAATTCACCCTACTCTATTGATAAACTCAATCAGGAATGACTTGTGACAGTAGACTGCCATGGGGTATGGGTCAAAATCTTGGTAGGGAGATTACCCACCCATGTTCTGCAATTTTTCCAGGAGTTAAATATTGACCACTGTGGTCATCGGGATGTTCATCAATCCGCTTTTTTTGACTCTGAATTGTTTCAGCATCTATCAATTAACCATTAATTAATAACCGTTAATTATACAACCGTTAAGTAACCATTAGCTCACCATTAATTGACCATTGATTAACCATCATTTAACCACGTTGATTGCTTGACTTGACCACCCCATTATTGCAGGCAAAAAAAGGTGCTGTTTAGCATTGACCAATAGCTCCAGATCTGCCCACCTAAGGAAAGACGTTCAACACTTCCATGTACTTTTTTTTTACTATTTTTTTTTGACATGGTTCATCCAGGTTGAAATTTGTTATACTATGTAGTTTTCCAACACCGGGGGTGCTTCTCAACCTCTTATAACTTATACTCCTGTCTAAGCTTAAGTCGCTGATTGTAAAACAGTTTCGATGGAGACCCTCAATCGGCACTTCCGGTGGCAACGAAGAAATGTCAAAAGTCAAAAGCTTACATCATAATCTGAAATTGTTTCAAAGCATCCACAAAAAAAAGATAGAAAATTGTTTTTCCCCAATTACTTTAGTAGGATGCTACTTTGCTATCTTTGTGAGGATTACTTGAAACGCAATTCCAAGAAATCATCAATTGAGGCATTCTGAAAACCTTCAGTCACTCCCTATGTCGCATCATTTTGGGTACGCCAAAGCTTCCGCCATGCTTACGCGCGTAGAGTTTTTCCTTACGCGAAGCAAATGGAGGAAGCCCTTACGCGAAGTCCTTACGCGGCCTTACGCAAGTGAGGGTTTTGCTTACACCAAACGCGTTATGACAAGGCCCTTGCTGAAAATGTAAAGGGAGGTTTTTAGAGCGGCTCAATTGAATATCCAATTACAACTATAGTATACAACCTAAAAGATCCTAAAAGAAACATTTTTTAAGGACACCTGCCTTGATTTCAAACTTCAACTCATTGTGCAAAAAAAAAAACTGATCCCCACCTCCTCAACATCTTCGAACAGCGGAGTTTGTGGGGTGTTGCGCCTTGGCAGCCAATGGAGCGACCATCCAGCCAGATCTGGCAATAGGGACTGCCCGGCACAACCAGTATCCAGAGATGTGTCGGATGTTCGCCGTAACCCCTGTAGTTTCGATTGTGTCCAATCGCTTCGATTCTATGGGTCATCCCAAAAGAAACATCAACTGCGAGTTCTAAACCCATTCTACACACTATATATAAATCTATCATGTGGTTAGAAAACTCAATTCGTAGCTCCTTGGCTCCCTATCCAGGGGTAACACGAATATAACATGATATAACCATAGCTCCTAGTTCCCTCCTAACCACTGGATAATAGATTGGTATAGGCGGTATAGATTGGTTAACGACCAATTTCCCCCATTTTGCGTGGTGATTTCACGGCCATAACTTGGGCGTCCCCAAAGTCGCTGACCATGAGCCGTCCAGCTGATCGAAGAGTACCCCTGCTTCAGCCAACTCGTCCTTCGACCAGAACCTTTGGGGCCTTTGGGGCCTTTGGGGCCTTTGGGGCCTTTGGGGCAATTGGGGTACTCATTGAGAGTTTTAAGGATTTGATGGTTAAGGAATGATTTGGTAATAGTAGTATACCCATCTCCGGTTTCTCCCAACACGTCTGCCATTTTGTTGTGCATGAATATGGTATTAAACGCTAAGGTTGTGTGCAACATGGTCACCCTCCGGTAATCCAGCATGGTTTGCTGATTTGTTCCCCATGTATAGTATAGATAATGTTCCCATTAAAAACCACTATTTTTAGGGAACTTTTCAGCCTGCCATGTTGGATCACCAATATGACCACCTTTCAGCAACCAATGGTTGCCCGTTTGGCGTCGAACCAGTCGACAGTCCTGCGACATGACGGGAACGTGCCTCGGCTGCTGATCATCTGGTTCTAAAATCTTAGCCATACTCCAAGGCTCATCATATTCCAGACCAACACGGCTGAAAATGGCTGGAACATATGAACAGGTGTTCATGTGCGATGGCTGCCCTGAAGTGCGTTCTCCCTGGATAGCCTGGATAGCCTAGACCCACCATGAATGCGTGACTTAGACATTTGTATGGGAAAAAACAAGCTATTTAAGTACCCAGCAAAGGATTATCAAAATGATGCCAACCCAGAATGATTTGTCCCTGGAACTTCGGTGAACGGTTCAAAGATAAATGAGTAGTGCACCCAAAAAACAAAACATTTAATAATATTATCATATTATATTAACATATATTAACTAGGTTTTTACTAATCATTGATATTCCACAGACTCCATCTTTACACCCAAAGATCTGGGACCATGTCAGGAATCTTCACTATCGTAGTGACATGGCGAAACCAATCCTTTTAAGACCAGGGACACACACTGCTTAGCACACCAGACACATGTTCGTCACGTTTGGTAAAGAATCATCATCAATGTTGGGCTATGAAGCTATCGCAACTTTTCACCATCTTTCACCTATATATACGTGTATGGTTATTATATGGATTAAATGTGCATATTATTGGTCAAAACCCCAAAACCGTTGTCTTCTGCACTAAGCATGGCCAAGAGCTTGGATGAGAACTATTATCGGTCTATGACCTAGGAAATGCCACATATTGGAAACTCACAATTAAATCAATATAAATCATTTCTAGTCTATACATGATATTGTTCATTGATCAAACATGATCAAACCCATATTTTCAGAAACCTACTAATCCAGGGTTGATAATTAGGTTCCCTATAAGAATCGTAGCTGCACCTTGGAAATCCTAGGGATCTGACGAAATGCAGGAGCCTCTGGACACGTGCCTGCGCATGCCGACGAACTCCCAACGAGTGCGGTCAAAATCATGCAAGATCTAGAAAACATCCAAAAATTGCAGACAAAAAGAACGGTTTCTATCATTTTGGCCCAAGCTGCCCAAGCTTCTACCAATCTAGGTGACTTTGTTGCGGGGTTGAACCCATTTCTAGAGACTTATGGAATTTAAAATTGATATATCAAGAAAAACAAACATTGTAAAACCAGCGTTTGGCCACGAGAGGAAAGTTCCTGCCTGTCATGGATCACACCTTCTTCCAGCCATGACTGTGACCTTGGTGGCCAAAACATGCCAGATTTCATATGTGGTGAAAAGAACGTTATCTATCTATATTATTTATCTAAGTTTACTCAACTTTGTTGAAGTTGTTTAATTAACATGTTTCTGAATGTCTGTTGAAGTTCATATTTAAAAAACATGTAAGCTCTTGCATAAATTTTAGGTATGCATGATGGCCATCTTGCGGAAGGTCCCCTGAACAAAAGGGCGCACAACTCGAAAAAAGAAATGAATATGATGTGTACACACCTAGACCAATCACCCACAAGAATGGATTTGTTGCCCCAAACTTTTGATACACTTACCAACTTTTATGGGCACTTGCAGGCTCTAGGTGTATATACAATTATACATATATACATGTATATATATAAGTATATGATTGCTTGGTGAACATTTCCCCCAATCTGCAAGCATCTTTTCCGGGACCCAGGCTCATGGACGAAGGTATTGTTCGACCTCCCAAAGTGAGTTGAGTTCATCTGGATGTCAACGGGCTTGGAAATCAGGGAATCCATGGGGATATGCTTCAGAGGTGTTCCATTAAGAATAAGGAATTAATCAAAGATGGACGGATCTGATCTTTTGCTGACATTGTCAGGAATCGTTGTGAACGACTTTTTTCGCCCGGCACGCGAACTTTTGGTGCCTCAGAGAAGCAAAATGTGGGATACCCCTAGACCTATCTAGACCTGAGACCCATTGGAAATTTCGGCTGAGGTGCGACCCCGATGAACTGGACTATCAGGGGCATCTATCTTCATGCCTTTATCATGCCTTTATCACCATAAAATCACCATAAAATGGGCAAAGGCCTTGGGTCCTACTTGCGCTCACCCAACAATGGGATGGATGGTCTTCTGAAAATTCTGAAAATGACCCAAATCATGAAGCCACGATCTCAGCCACCAAAATCTGATATCCCCAACTCTGGTTGGTCAAATTTCCAAATATCACCAATTCCCAAAAGCATTGTTCCTAAATCAATTGTCCCCAGGATAATCAACTTGAAATAAAGATGCGTTCCAAAAGTTTCCAAACCACTCTGCACTTCCAGACATGGACATCTGCCTGTCGAAGAGGACCCCGTCCTCCCAGGGGAGCGCCGGCGTCCTGGCGTTTCGGAGATGCGGCACTGGGAAATCCACCATTGATGAGTTTTCCATTCAAACGTCTATTCTATTTATAGATATTTATAGGATATTTCCAAGTGCCTTGTTTGATTTCCGGAGGGTACATCACTGGATATTGTAGATTCTTGGATAGCTTCCAAATCATGGCCACACACATCCAACAACAATATGTCTGCGTGTTTCTGGGAAATCCTGTCCCTGATGTTTTGTTTCTCGCAGTTTAGTCGGCTGTTCCTGTTGGCCCCATTTCTGAGGACTGGGCAGTTGCGCCAAGTTGGGAGGCCTGGGAGTCAGCTGGTGGTTTCAAGTCAAGTCACCTGAAAGTAATTGGATGTTCAGAGACTTTTTTTTGCCCAACTAAGCTGGAAGAAGGAAGAAGATCTAGTTCAATCGTGCTTTTGTGGTGCCTAACCAAGATGTTTGGCACCCAATCTAAATTCCTGTCATTTTGTGATTGGTGGTTTCAACTACGTCGGGATGGACATGAAACCAGATCATTTTAACTGAAAATAGGTTACCCCCAATCCCATGACTATCAAAATCATCCCCATCAAAATGGCCGTTTTGAAGTTGTACAGTTATACCATGTTCAGACAGACCCAAATAATAAAAATCTGCGAGTTTCATCAGTTCATATCAGTTCTATCCCCAGAAATATCCTCATCCGTATGCCCAGTATCTCTGCTTATTTTTGTCCACCTTGGGACCAGGCCTATCCAAGCCGAGAACGCCCTCATCTTCCAGCCAAGAGATGTCAATTGCCCTTAGGATCACCGATCCCGTGGACTGTTGGTGAGTTCACATATGTAATTATATATATATATAT
>Ga0126342_10015856_pt1 | contig 13173 bp, 15 predicted proteins | sample Cyp1metagenome_FD_92528 | JGI IMG/M metagenome (GOLD analysis project Ga0126342, IMG submission 92528) | Coral microbial communities from Lord Howe Island, Old Settlement Bay, Australia - Cyphastrea 1 metagenome | ecosystem: Host-associated > Invertebrates > Cnidaria > Coral ... | reverse complement strand
TGACGATGATGACGATGATGACGATGACGATGATGATGACGATGACGAGGATGACGAGGATGACGATGAAGATGACCATGATGATGACGACAATGATGATGATGATGATGATGATGATGATGATGATGATGATGATGACGATGATGATGAAGATGATGATGATGACGACGATGATGATGATCGTCGTCGTCGTGGTTGTTGTGGTTGTGGTTGTGGTTGTGGTTGTGGTTGTGGTTGATCATGTTGTTGATCATGTTGTTGATCATGTTGTTGATCATGTTGTTGATCATGTTGTTGATCATGTTGTTGTTGTTGATGATGATGATGATGTTGTTGTTGATGATGATGACGACGACGACGACAATGGTGATGATGATGATGATGAGGAGGAGGAGGAGGAGGAGGATGAGGAATGACGACGACGACGACGACGACGACGTCGATGATGATGATGACGACGACCACGACCACGACCACGACGATGACGATGACCCACTGCATGGAATTTGAACAAGGCAGATTCAGAGACCCTGCATCTCTCTCTCAGAGGTCCCTAACCTTGGCATGACAGATCCACTCATTAAAGCCATTGGGTTGTTTCCGGAGCTTGCAGGTGAAACGGTGCCAGAACAGGTTCATTGCTGCATGCGAGTGCTGCACGAATTCCAGCAGTGTTCCGTTGAAACTGATGGCGTGCAGCTCTTGCGCACTAAGTTCCTAGGCGACCATACAGTCGCACTGCTGGGCTGGGCAGGACTGGGAATGCGGAATAAGTGGGGTGTTTGGGCGTGTTTGGGCATCCCAGCAACAATTTGAGGTCTGGCTTTGCTGCTGGAGTGGCCGGAGATGGCGGGTATGCAGATGTGAAGCTCCTTCTTTATGCCGATTTGGGAAAACACGTGGCCTTTGATGGAACGGCTCCTTGGCTCATGGTAACCCGGACAATGTTATCCCTGCAAAGGAGGTTGTGAGACTCGAAATGGCACATAATAACACGATATAACACGCGTTTTGGCAAATGTTCAGCCCCTACCAGCACGCGTTGGAGCTGAGGAGATTCCTTTGCGAATCATTGGCGAGGTACAGTTGATTTTAGAGGGCTATGAAGCTGTGAAGAAGCGAATGCATTTGGTCTATGAAGTGAACCGTGGCAGTTTCGATCGAAAGCGTAGACGTTGACCACCTCGCCCCATGGCGGGGATAGCGGATGATAGCGGATGGCTTGGGTCCCGTGGGCAGAGGCTTACCCCCGAAACTGGGGTTCAATGCCATGATATGCCATGCATTTGAACGTCCTTGAGGCCAGCAACTGAACATGCGAGCTTTAAGCGGCTTTGATGAGTTTGCTGGATTGCACATGATTCACGCTATTTTTTGCATATACTGTATAGCTAAATTTGCACCCTTTCATGGCTATCAAATGTTGGCAATTCAATGATTTCACGGAGTTATCGGTCTCTTACACGTCCAGATGCACTCCCAAAAGCAGATACCTGGAGGATCCTCAAAGAGGATAGTTCGCAGGTTTCTGTGAGGTTTCCAAATGGACAACAATGTCAGGTCCAAAAAGTTGCCTGCCACTGGGGTTTCTTGACGGCTTGCAGCATGCTTTTAGATCTTTTAGATGATTGGAAGCCTCCTCATCTTGATTCAATCACAGTTTTACCCCCAAACTTGTCCCACCAAATATGGCAATGCGGACATCTTTGTCTGAAAATAGGGTGCACCAAGAATCTCAGGTTCATCATCATTTTCCCGTAAGAGAAAGGCCATAAGTCCTTCAGATTGGGGCAAATCATCCATTTCTGTGGCCATGGCCACATGGATCACTGACGGAGCAGGGCTCAGGGCTCAGAGCGTCCCACAGAGCCATGGAGGTGACGGTGAGTGCCCAGCTGCAGGAGCCATGCTTTGCCTTCGCCCTGAATTTGGAGGCGCTGGTGCTGTTGGATGACAGATTTGGATATATTTGGATTATTTTGGATTTATCTGAAGGATCTGAAGGGATTTTTTGAAGAGACTTTGAATGCCATCCAACTATGTATATAGCTAATCACGCTAATCGTCATGTAGCTATTCACTGCTTTTCATATTTCATTGCTGTTGAGTGGTGGCACGGGCAGGACAGCGGAAGCTTGGACACCGGCAAGACCGTTCGAATTAGTGAGGAGCTCGATGAGCATGTGGAGCCGTATCCCAGCAACGAGAGCGATGGGCGAAACGAGGTGAGGAGTTGGGAAAATGAGAGCAGAAAGAAATCGAATGAAAGTATTGAGAAGATAATGCAAAGAACTCATTTTTTGTTGTCAACATCCGATGCATGTTCGATTCCAACCTCTTTGTTGTCAAACTTTGCATGGATTTGAGCCGGTGAGGGTTGCATAACGCTTGGAACTTGGGTCGGCCGCGACCAGCTTCCCCGGCAGGTGTTCTCCCGCCCCTTGAGCTACCGCAGCGATTATCGCAGCGAACAGAGTTCTGCATCCTCCCAGTCCCCCATGGTGAAAATCAGATCCTTTCAGCCAATGCAAAAGCCGGCAGCCAGAAATCCAACCCTTCTGGGTGGCCGACCCAACCTGATCAATGTTAATAAGAAGCCAGGCCAAAAGCAAGCCTCGAGCTCAACCCAATCTGCTCCCATGTTGCCGGTGTTGCAGTCACCGTTGAATACATCATTCTACACCAAATCTTCTTCGCATCGAGGTAGTGATTCCATGCAAACTGCTTCATCCTTTGGTTCTAGTAGGGTTGGAAGTCGCCCGCCTTTGGGCGGGGCTTGGAGGGAACAAGAACGAGGTGGTGAGTTGAGGTCAAACATTGATGAAGGGAAGGAGTTTATCCAGGGATGCATTCCCAACTGGAGCTCGGAGAACAACATCCGCTCCAGTGCGGCTGTTGAGCACAAGCTGACCTGGGCATATTATCACATGCGTGGAATGCGGACCTCCTTGGGGCAAACTGAGCAGACGACCAGCAGCAAGAAAAATGGTCAGTTCAATTTCTGGAGAGATCTTCGGCCGCCCTTCCGAGTGAAGCGGATCCAGAGAGAAGTGGATGATGGCCATGCTGATGGGCCGCTCTTCAACATCACCTACTGCTGCCCTTTGGACTATGTCACTGAACGGAAGTGGGGCCATCGCACAGCTGAGGGCAGCTTTGAGAACCTGGTGCATGGTGTAGCTGAGGTCCGAATCCCCAAGGAGCCCTTTGCCCACACAGACAACACACAGATGACATTCTGCGAAAAGCCATACTTGGCTATCGGATAATATCGGACATGCATGTTTGTCATTATTGAATGATATTGAACATAATGAATCAACATGGACCAGTATGATTATATCTATTCGACACCTATGAGTTATGTTCGCACAAGTGAGTCTATGTCATAAAGAATCTAATCATTTGCATGAAAATTGGATATCAAAATTATCAAAGATTGGTTAATGTTGTTTGGGGTAAGCTCAGCCAGATGTCCTCGGCTTTCTCGTGGTTGCGGTAGGACTTCCCCCAGATCTCCAAGCACGTCATTGTGCTGAGCTGGGGCAAACCAGAGATCAAGTTTGGCTCCAAGCCCAAACTGCTGCTCGGAAACAGGGGGAACGACTAACATCGGCTAACCATATGATTTGTGGAAAAGTTGCTGTTTCTGCTATTCTTTCATGTGTGGGTCGAACTACACGGTAGGTATTCTTATCCTTTGCGATGTATTGGCTTGTAATTTCAAGCTGATTGTGTTGATTTACTTTGATATTTTTTGACACACACACATATATATAATATATACACATGATTATATAGTTATTAGGGAATGTCAGGGCGCAGCTTTCAAGATTTGCTTTCGGCTTCATATGGGTTCTCGGATGCCATCTAAGGGATGACAAGGAAGCCCAGGCGGTGACCGTTGATCCCAAGAAGTGGAGTCCAATCGCTGCGGAATTCCACATGAGGCGGGTTTTTCGATGGTTTTTTGAAATGAATTCTGCAGACTCACAGATTTCTTGTGGATGATGATTCTGGCATCTATCCTGCTGGTTGACATGCGCACATGAACAATGGCCCAACAAGATTCTGTATCTTCCCTTATTTTGGGCATAGCCTCGGGCTTGAGCTGCAAGGTCGAACTGCACTCGCCTGGCCAAAATCCGCGAGTCCCTCCATGAGACAAACCTAAAAATGGCTGTACAGGGCAATCAGATGAAGCAAATGAGGCAAGGAATCAGCAATGCGCTGCGCTGCAACAGCTGCATCCATGATGCGCGCAGTCTGTACGATTGTTTCACCTCCCTCCAATAATTGAAGCTTTGCGGGGGCTCATGATTTAGCATATTCTTAGCATGCTTTTGCTATCTGCTATCAAATGTCACATTGCGGTGTCCAAATATCATGAATCATAACAACATACATATGACATATGACAAATGACATATGACATATGAACACATATGACGTATCATGCCGTTTCAGGATACAGGAGATGAACCGTTGCTGTGGCAGTGGGCCACCCACCAGGCCATGGCAGAAGGCCCTGCTGAAGCCTTCGGCGACTCTGTCGGACTTCGTCAAGGACGCCACGGATCATGGGACTTTGGCGCTGTAAACGGAAGGTTTCCGAAGATTTCCAAAACGGCTGAGCCCCTTGAAGATTTGAAATCATTTGAAGTGTGTTCCTCAAGCAGCCGCGCAATACACCATGATGTGTAGGGATTGCAAGACATATTTGTAGGTATGTACGCAGGAAAGAGGTGCAGAAGCATAAATCAAATGTGCCAGGTTTACGTTTGTGGCATCTCATTTCTTCAACCGATTGGTTGACACATTGCGGACATTTTCATCGTTGAACTGTTGTCCTTCAAATTTTGACTAAGCATAGGCAGGCCAATGGTTGTTGGCTATGTCCAATATGATATGTCCCCAACTTGGTTTCTTCTGGTGATGTACGACGTATTTTTGGGGAGCTTTCTGCCTGCACATCCCATGGCTGTACCACTGCCAGCTGCTTTGCACAGGCAGAGAAAGAGATGCAAGAGGCCAAAGATGCAGAGGGCATCGAGTCACCTAAAAGAGAATTGAGGACGGAAGCTCACTTCTAGGAGTCAAAACATTACCAGAGTTCTTTGAGCATTTTGACAGGTGGTGAGAAGCCTATTCCCTAGCTGGTGGTTTCAAACGACGACCCCTTGCAACTAAAACTATTCGGATGGGTTGAAACCACCAAGCCAAGCAGTCCTGGTTCCGGTAGAGTATAGGTAGGACTCACCTGAAAGTCTACGCTGGTTGAGTATCCAAAGGTGCAAGGAGCATCAACTTGATAATTAAGTGGGATGCCGGCTCTGAAGGTCCACTGCTGTCATGATCTGTGATGTCATATTTGTTTGCACCAGTGAGCTTTCCAGGATGCGAACAGTCACCGAGCAGCACTTGGAATTGCCACAATTTCATTCAATTTCGATTCTTTCGATCAATTCCCCTTTGCTGTCAGCGGTCATAGAGTCTATAGCTGTGTGGTCAGGCCTGTGTTGGCTTTGTCGACATCCATGGCTGAGCCTGCTGTATCGCATGAGTCGGCGAACCGCAAATGCGGTGCAACTCCACGTGACTCACGTGACTCACGTGACGTGACTCACAACGTGTCGCTACATGACCCTGCAAGTTCCACCAAAATGGTGGGCTTGCGACATGCGTCCTTCAGCCACGCCCGGGTTGGAGTGTGGCAAATGTCTCACCCGCGGCCGCAAGGCTGGAAAATAGCACACTTCATGCGCTTGGCCAAGGGTGACAGAGGTATGCCTGGGCAAGAGCACAGTCAGAAAACCCTTGGCTGAAACATGCTGAAACAACACTCATGGCAGAAGGCATCCGCCTTAGTATCCTTACTTGTAGTGCAGCTGTTCAGGAAATGCAAGAAAAAATGGCAAGACAAATGTGACAAGTATAGATGAGAGATGGTGATGGAGAGAGAGAAATCCACATCGGAAGAATTGGCAAATGTTTAACTTGAGCCTAAATTCCAGGAACCGGGGGAACGACTCATAGTGCAATAGTGCAAGAACTCAAGTGTTATCCAAGTGTTACCCAAGAATTGATTTCTGCCATGCCCTCTCCTTTGTGGCGCTTTGGCATGGTGGCCCTGGTTTCAGCGATTCAGAACGAGTCCAACGAATCGGACCCCAACTCTGACTTCTACGAAACCAACTGGACCCTTCCCATGCTATCACCATGTGGTGCACAGCGGCCACCTGAAACCTATGAGCCTGCACGGGCTCATGATCCAGGTCCTGCTTCCTTAGGCGGGCCAAGTGACTAACAAAATTCGCGGGAACCTTTCTATCCAAAGCTGGAAACGTCCCAAGTTCCCAAGAGATTCCAAAAGCATCTTAACTCCCTCATACCGAGACTCCTCAAACTTCCATCCTTGGTCATAATTATAATTACCAGTAGTACCGCACAAGGCGGTGGCGGAAGTTTCAAACATAGGAAACCTATAGACTATAGGAGAGGCTGGTTGTTGTGAATCACGCATGGCAGAGCGAATCCACTGATGGACCGAAAGGTGGTTGGAGCTGTGTTTTTTGGCGTGGTTGCAATGGTTGCAGTGGTCACCTGGTCGGTCACCTCACCCACAACTGCTGGATGTAGTGTGGTGTAGTGCAGCTGTAGTTGTAGTGTAGTGGAGTTGTAGTGGTGTAGTGTAATTAGCGTAGTGTAGTTGCAGTTGCATTTGTGGTGGTGTAATGAGTGTAGTGTAATGTAATGTAGGGTAGGGTAGGGGTAGGGTAGGGGTAGGGTAGGGGTAGGGTAATGTAATTGAGTGTAGTGTGGTGTGGTGTAGTGTAGTGTGGTGTAGTGTGGTGTAGAGTAGTGTAGTGTAATGCAATTGGTGTATATAGTGTAGTTGTAGTGTAGTGTTATGTAACGTATTGTAGTTGTAGTTGTAGGTGCAGTTGCAGTCGCGGTTGTAGTTAGTGTAGTGCAGTGTCGCGTGGTGTGGTGCGGTATAGTGTATTGTAATTGAATGTGGTGTACTGTAGTGTAGTGGACTGTAGTGTAGTGAGGCGTAGTGTAGTGTAGTGGAGTGTGGTGTAGTGTAGTGCAATGTAATTAGGGTAGTGTAGTGTAGTCTTATGTAGTGTAGTGGTAGTTGCAGTTGCAGTTGCAGTTGTAGTTGTAGTTGTAGGTGTAGTGTAGTGTCATTCAGTGTAGTGTAGTGTAGTGTAATGTAGTGCAGTGTAGTGAAATGTAGTGTAGGTGTAGTCGTAGTCGTAGTTGTAGTGTAGTGGAGTGTAATGTAGTGTAGTGGTGGTTGTAGTTGAAATGCTACAAAACCTTCACATTTTGCTCAGTTTTGGCAACGTGCAGAATCCTGTGCCCCTGCCATGCAAAACGACATCTGAACGTCAAAAGGTGCTCCGAACCCGTCAGTTTTTTTACACTTTTGACTTCGACGTGTGCTTCGCGCCACAACGGCGTGCACTTTTTTCGACATCTCAACTTCAAAAAGTGCTCCGAACCTGGTGTGTTTTCTACATTTTGACTTGGAAACGCGCTTCGCGCTACAACGGCGTGCACTTTTTCGACATCGCAACTGCCAAAAGTGGTCCGGACCTGGTGTGTTTTGTGCATTTTGACTTAGAAACGTGCTTCGCACCACACTGGAGTGCAATTTTTCATCTCTCACCCACCGCTTTAGCGAGCTTACTTTTCGACCCTCCGGAGCCACAAATCATTGGAAAAAATGCAGTGTTTCGCGACTTTCCTACCTTTCGCGCACCTGCATCTTGGGCTTCTTTTGACTTTCCCTCTCCTCTCCTCTCCTCTCCTCTCCTCTCCTCTCCTCTTCTCTTCTCTTCTCTTCTCTTCTCTTCTCTTCTCTTCTCTGGCTCTTCTCTTTTCTGGCTCTTCCCATCTCTGCTTTTCATCTGTACACATTGTCGGAAGTTTGACTTCTAAATCTCCTTCGATAATTATAGTCGGTTCGACGAGCAATCGAGCAAGCACCCACCCACCCACCCACCCACACACACACACACACTCTCTCTCTCTCTCTCTCACACACGCTCATTTTAGTTCATTTATGCCGTGTGTGTGTGTGTCAACACACAACAGAAAAAATTAAGCACCTCATCGAAACATGTAAACATAACATCTTATCAATTTTATCATATCTTAGCACACAAACATGTATAAACAATGTAGATGTGCACCATTGTACACCTCTAAATGACCCACATGTGTTGTGCACCGGCCAGGTCACCGGTCCGCCGCCCAGGGCGAGTGGCTCAGCGGCCGCAGCCCCGAGCGTCGGCGCTTCGAGCAGCTGGGCGCCGCGGGGCCGCCGACGCCGCAGAGTCGGCAGCTGGCCGCGTCGCTGTCGCAACACCTGGGTTGTGGCATCTGCCAACAGTTACTGAATAGTCACTCGATTTATAGAGATACTTGTAGATAGACATAGAGTGGTGATTCTCAATGAGTTTTGAGATTTAGAGATAGTTAAAGGACTAGTTGGATGAGCCATAACGGCTAGTGATGGGGACAACTCTTGCATCTTGTTTCTGAACGCACCAAGAAATCCAAGAACCGCGAAGTCCCTCAACCAGCGCATATTACAGAGCCTCATGAACAGCATGACACGTTTAGGGTTCTGTGGCATTTTTTTGGTGCTTGGGTTTCTCCCCGCTACTGTTACACAACTGCTAGCTGCTAGAGTTTCATTGTTTGGAAAATGATTTTGATTTTTGTGTTGAGACTTGAGGTCTTTGGGAAGATTTGCACCGGCCCACAGCCACAAATCTGCGGTCCAAGATCTCTGAAGGCTGTCCGCGTTTGGTGAAGGAACATCTCCTGCGTCAGGGCTGGACTGCTTTCAGCGGTGCTCCCTGTGATGGAGGGGGCAAGATAGCAGCAGATGGTGCGGCTTGGTGTTTCATTCAGGATACCATGTCGGAAGTGATTCGTCGGCCCGAAATGGCTGAACATTATGACCCTGCAGCTGATTCGCTGATGCGTGCCTGTGAAGACACGATTGCTTTCCATATGGAGAGGGTCATCATCTATTTAACTAATTTTCACAATGGAGCCCCTGCAAAAATGAGGAATGAAGCACTCATGAGAAGTGTTTGCGTGGAGGCGGCGTGCTGCGAGTAAAACTCCAGTGCTTTTGACGCTCTCGATAATGTCGCGCAGCGGTGGCGTGTGAGGTAACACAGTCGCACACGCTGCTGGTGCCTTGGGGTGCTTGATCCCAGCATTTCACGCTGTGGCACCTGCATCTTGCAAGGTCTCTGCGGCGTTCTTTGTTAACCCATGTTGGAGGTCGCAGCCATGGTTTCACCAGCAGCCGGAAAAAATCAATGTGCCTTAGTTGTGCTTGTTCCATCTTCAGATTGACACCTTTCATAGCAGCTTGACTAGATTAATTATATTCGAATTATTGGATTTATGTTTGAGGTGCGGGCACATCCTGGGAGTTTCAAACAAATAAAAGATAGGAAACACATTGTGGACAAAAAGCTATGTTTTCTCTATTGTTTTCTATTTCATCATTCTTTTTTACTGTTCTCTATTTGGACTCAATCCTATTTTTTACCTATCTTGCTCCTAAATTTATTATTTGGTTGCAAGTGTCTGGACGACAAACATATGACTAGATAAACACACTATAAACAAAGCGTAGGAACGTTCATCTCACTTCTATACTCCCGCCTGCCGTTGGTGATGGCTCAGAATACTTTTCCAAACAAGGCGAGCATTCAGGTACGAATTCATCAGGCACATCCCCACCGCAGTGGAGCAAATGCGAACCCATAAAATCCAAGCCTAGCGGACACTGCGAGAAGAAGATGGGACTTTAGGATGTTTCAGGCCTAGGATATCCTTGAAATGTTTGGAATGCGGAAAGACATGTCCATTCAACATGCAGCCACAAGCTTCCAGCATGGCCTTGGCTGGCAAGGAGACCAACACCAATTGGGAGGAGGATCGTAGAGCTTGTCTGCAGTGTTTGGCCGCCTTTTACCGCGACCCCACACAGTTCGGGTTCTCATCCAGCACAGAACTCATCGTTCCGTATGGCTTTAACTTGCAGACTGGAGAGATCGAGCCTAATGCCCTGAAATGCTTCCGCGACCCCGCAAAGGCCAAGGAGAAGTCACAGGCACAGCAGTCGCAGTCGACGTTTGGGCCTAGACCAGGGCCTGGACCTGGAGTTGCCTCGGGAGTTGCATCAGGGTATCTTAGCCAAAGCTCTGTGCCTCCCAACCCCTTTGCACCACAAAGCGGGCAAAGCTCTGCGCTGCGCAGCTCTTCCTTTGGGAAGCCTCAGGCAGCCCAGGGAAACCCATTTAAGGCCCGAAGCACTCCCTTTGGGCAGGTGAATGGGCGAACTTCGCAGTCCTTTGCTCCCTTCGGACCTGCATCACCTGCAATAAGTTCTCCCTTCCAGCGCTAGCTCCGATAGCGCATCGTGCACCAACTTCACTGAGTGAAATTGAAATTAGGATGGCCAGGCTGAAGCCAGATCGCGCATCCTCTTGATTCATGCACATGCGGTGGAAAAGTTGCATGTTGTTGGGATCATTGTCAGTCCAGATTTGTTATGATTTGTTCCAGGCAATTGCGGCAGGTAACACCGCAGAGGTATACCAAGGTAAAGGCAGTCCCACAGCTTTGTCCTTGTGTGGCCTGCAGCTATCAAGCATGCTTTGAAATTAGATGTGGGACCTCCAAAGCCAACATAGCACCTCCTGGCAAGGTTAGGAAGCGGCGAGATTTCAAGCTGTTCTGTTTTTCCCAGGTGCCATGTTGGTTTTGGATGGTTCTGGTGGGATGTTACAGCCATTTACAGCCCCATGGCTGCCGACTCGCTGTTGAATCTGGCTGGTGTGCCTCCAAAGGATGTGACATGGGAAGATGCCAAGGCTACGCCACTGCGGTACGGTGCAGATGATCCACCAGTGTGGGGAGTCGCGCTGTGTTTAGTTTCTGTGGGACGCCCGTATGGTCATGATGACTTTTTGATTTCCGATTCTTTGAAGGTGAGGTGTCTAGGAGGTTTATGATGTTTATGCAACCCTCAGAGATCCCTGCCAGACATTTGCCGGTGCCAGGCCCTGACCGTTCGCTTGGGCGAGCTGGGTCGGTTGAAGCGGCCTGATTTGGTCCAGCAGCTGCTGATTGGGATGGCCGCTGAAGGGATGGAGATCAACATCTTCCACTGCAGCTCTGCTGCTTCCGCCTATGAAAAGAACAGCCATTGGCCTCGCGCCTTGCTGTTGCTGTCAGGGATGTCTAGGATGCAACTCGAGGCCAATGAATACACACAAAGTGTCTTGCATACGGCGTCTGCACAGGCAAGCCTTTGGCAACTAGCACTGGAGAGCACCAGCACGGTGTCAAACGTGGGAGATAGTTGCCCCTCTGTGGTAGCTGCATGTTGTTCTGGCGTTGGAAGCTGGGAATTTGTGTTCCTCACGCTCTCGGAGTTGAGTCATTTCAGCATCAGAGTCTCAACTTCTGTGCCCCTGTTGCTTTGCAGTGCTGCCATTTCAACCTTGGGCACCAGGCATGACACATGGAACTCATCTTCTGAGCAGAACCTAGGCACAACCCCGTGGGTCGCTTCGTTGCTGCTGCTGCAACATTTGCAGGACCTGCGCAGCAGCCCTGACATTGTCGCTGTAGGTGCTGCCAGTAGCGTCTGCGAGAAGGGGGAGCAGTGGCGCTGGGCACAAGAAATCTTGGGATGGAGCGTGCGCTGGCAGAAGCTTCGTCCCAACTTGATCACTTCCAACAGTTTGATCAGCGCCTGTCAAAAGTCGTCCCTGTGGCCAGTTGCTCTCCACCATCTCCATGAAGCTGCCGCAGCTTCCATTGCACCTGACACGCTGAGTTTCAATGCAGCCATCAGCGCATGTCGAAGGACTTGGAGATTGGCGCTGCAGTATCTGAAGCTGATGAAGATCTGCGGGACTCAATGGAGCAACATTAGTTACAACTCGGGAATCTCGAGTGAACTGCAATGGCTGCGATCGCTTGGAATGATGGAATCCATGAGGGCTACACAAGTTCAGACATCCAGAGTCACCTACAACGCGATTCTCGATGCCATGGAGAGGGGTTCCATGTGGCAATCTGGAGCTGCGATGTTTGCAACTCTGGGGACGATCCAACCTGACGTAGTCACCTACGCTTCCAGCATCAACAGCTATGTGCAAGTGGACGCATGGGCAGCGGTTCTGGAGTTGCTGACCTCCATGGGATCTTCCCACTGCACTGCGAACACCGTGACGACGACCTCCGCCATTTGTGCCTGCACGGAGCGCTCGGAGCGCTCGGAGCACCGCTGGCCGCTGGCGACCTCGCTGTTCCGGCGGCTGCTGGCGGGGAATCTGAGACCAAATGAGTTGAGCAGCAGCAGTTTGTTGGCCACGATGGAAGTTTGGTGGCAGTCATTGGGGTCCCTCACCTGGATGCACCAACTTGGCATCAATGGCCTACCCTTCAATGCGGCTGCTGCCGGCTGTGCTTTGCAATACCAGTGGCCAAGATGTCTTCACCTTGCATCGATGGAAAATTCGCTAGATGTGGTCAGCTCAAATGCTCTAGCGGCAGTGTGCCATAGGATTCACCATCCACACTTGGCAGCTACTCTGATGGGGCCTCTCCAGATGGCTGCCCTGAAAACGTTGAGCAGGCACAAAAAGAGGCAAAGTATGAATTCACGATAATAGTGACGTTGCAGAGTCTGGGCCACACGCAATTTCTGGTGCTGCATTCTTGTCATTCTTAAACCATGGATGGAACGCCAACAAAGATCTCCCGCACGACAAGCTCTTCCATTAATAGTGCAGATATCTCTTAGACTGTAGAGCCCTATTGTTGGCGCTTCTTTGGATCAAGCTGTTTGGCGCAAAGGAATCCGTGTTTTTGGGACCCATTGCCAAACGGCAGGGACCTATGGATGGATTCTCACTTGCCGAATACCGGCAAGACCTGCATGTTTGCTCCCTCCGCTAGCGTTGGTGACCCTTGACAGCATTTGACCTGGATTTAGGCAGCTATCTGGACAACCTCCGCGCGGTGGCTGCGGGTCTATGCATTGCTGATGGGCCTTGGCAGTGCTTAGAAACGAATTGTTCAGATGTGGTGCTTGCAAGTTTCGATTTGCTTCAGAAG
>Ga0126342_10015855_pt1 | contig 13174 bp, 11 predicted proteins | sample Cyp1metagenome_FD_92528 | JGI IMG/M metagenome (GOLD analysis project Ga0126342, IMG submission 92528) | Coral microbial communities from Lord Howe Island, Old Settlement Bay, Australia - Cyphastrea 1 metagenome | ecosystem: Host-associated > Invertebrates > Cnidaria > Coral ... | reverse complement strand
GGGGTGGGGTGGGATATTAACGTTCTGACGACCACGTCCTTGATACTACGTTGTCAAAGCATGTTCCACCAACTAGGACGACCTTGATGATGCAACATGATGCTACGTTGACAGCACGTTGGGGTGGGGTGGGTTGGGGTGGGATATTAACGTCCTGACGACCACGTCCTTGATACTACGTTGTCGACGCATGTTCCACCAACTAGGAAGACATTGATGATGCAACGTGATGCTAGGTTGACGGCACGTAAGAACCAGAAGGAAAAGACGTTTCAGTGGCTCTGGCGTCGCAATCAGAATGTGAAAGAAAAGTTCACACCGGCCCAAATGTGCAAGGAGCTGGGAAAGCTTTGCAAGCGGCGTGCTTGAATGTGGAAAATGACGCTGACACCGCCGCCCACAGGCCACCCGACACGGCGTGACCTAGTTTCACCCAGCAACTCGAACTACACCAGGCTGTGGTGGTGGATCCTACAAATCGAGGAAGCCTGACACAATGCTTAGGTGAACCCAACCCATGCTTGTAGATTTACAAACCCCCTACATGGTAGAAATTATGGTTTACTATTGAGGTGTACAACACTCATCATACTCATCTCATTCGATAAATGAAGCAAACTCAAATTTCACAGGGGCTTTCGACCAAGCTTGAACCTTTCTGTATAATTTGTTTGTGGATAGAGTGGCCCTTCAGCTTTTGCTTTTGATAGCTCCTCCTCCCCGTGAGTGCGGATAGTGAGGTTTTGTTGAGCCCTCAGCAAAGTGGTAAGATGTTCGGACCTGGATGGATTGGGTGATCTCCAAAAGCAGTGTATATCCGTACATTTGTCCTCTAGATCTCTAGGGCATTCTGGGTTTGGTAAAATTGGGAATCACATAACATGATGTTTGGAAAATTTGTGCGCTATCCCTGTTCGTACTGTTTGCAGCCCAGTCCCTCTTGTGAAGCACTTGCTATTGCACCCTTATTTCAAAATCAGTTGCATTCTATATTCAAGAACATGGGTTAACAGCTGATTTCACTTCCTAACGCTGCTGGCCTGATCCCCAATCATTCGTAGCTGTTTCAAGATGTCTTCAGCAACCTCATAGAAATCCAATTGATTCTGTACAGTCATCCAGTCATCCATCTCTCGGATTGACTGGCCATTCACATCTTGGTTTTGCCATCTGCCTTCCTGCAAACAGAAAGGTTGGGCTACCACCACTGGCCAAGCATCTGCCTTCAAAAGGTGAATCAAGTTACCTTCCAATTATGCAATTATGTGGAGATAAAAGATTTAATAAAGCATGATTCAAGCCACTATGCAGCGAATTCACATCCTAGCAATCACCATGTCAGATGATACACCACCAAAATCATGTCAATGTGACAATGTGTCATTTTTTTCCATAGAGCTCCCCTAAAGTGGCAAGCTGGATCACGTCTCTCGGTTTCCCCCAGCTCCCTCCTAGTCATTGCACACAAGAAGATTGATAAGAACTGCTTGCCCCCCCTGTTAGCTGCTATATGGCTGGGTTTTCAACTGGCCTGGTTTCTGATCGGAAAGGGCTCAAGTCAAAAACGCTGGCTCGGAAACACAGCTAGCACTGTTATTATCATGTCATGGCTGAAAACTCCTGCTGTAGATTACCTATCTTAACTGCTCAAACACCAGTCCCATCTCTGCAGGTAGACCACCACAACTAGAAACCCACCCCATCCAAAACATGTCAATGTCCGGTTGGGAGAAAGAAGCAATAGACATCTGAACCCTTACAACCGATATGCTTGGGTGCGAGCCGTTCCTATTTACGTCCCGGTTATTGTTGTTGCAGCATGCCAAACCGGCTGGCGGCTAAATAATGTTTCCATATTTCCTGTGCTGATGGTCACATCCCAACTTCTTGTTTATTATCCCAGCTCATCTTCCGTCATTTCCATCAAATGACTGATGTTTAAATCCCATCTTTAGCTCCCCACCCGTGTCCTCATCGACAGGCCGGACAAATGGTTGATGTGCCGCTCCTGGAAACCTCAGGGATTGAGGTCAGCACCAAAACACTACGACTATGACGAGGCAAGCCGGGTAAACCGCCCACGTAGCAATGGGGTTGGGGCCTTGTGGCCAGGGATTCTGTTCTTTACCAGTTTGCCGATTTGGTTTTCATCAGCTCTATGGAATCCTGTCTGCTTTTGACCTGATTTCTGAAGCTGCGAACTCACCCGAATTGAATACAAGAGTCTACACGGTTTGTTTGCTTTTCTTTTAAATAGAATATATCTAAAAGAAGTGCTGTGCTGGATGTGCGAGCAAAGTCATTCATGAGACAGATGCAGGCCCACCCCAAGAAGTGTTGGATAAATATAGTGCCCATATCAGGATCTCTAGAACGACATGATGCAAATTATTTGCAAAGTTGATGTCAAAGGACCCGAGAAATTAGGAGAACTGATCCAATATAGGACGTACTGACATACAGTACCTGCCTGTGACCAAACAACTCTAAAAGTAGTACCAGCATAATGCAATATTAAGCCAGCTATTTTCCTTTGGATTATCTAGTGGTTTTCCCAAAAATCATACGGATACAACAAGTTGGCTTCGTCACACGGGCTAAACGCCTGTAGAATAACCTGGTTGTCCTACGAGCTGATGGAACTTGCGGCTCCATGACTTAGAACTGCAATGCCAAGAAATGCCGACCAGATTCACGTTGGCAACGCCGTTGGCAACGCCGTTGCAACGCCGTTGGCTAATGGTCTTTGTTCTCAGTTCCTAATTGTTTCTTCCTGAGCCTTGGACGAAACGAACTCCGCACTGAGAACACCAAACCTGCACATGCCCCTCCATTTACACCCTAAGCATTCTTCCGCCAGAAATGATGATAGGGTCAGGGCTTGGCCAATGTTCCAAAATAGGGATTGTAATAAGTATAATAATAATTAATAACATGTGTTCAACAGAGCCAACCAGTTTCATTGGTTCTTTCAGCTGCATTACTGTACCAACTCCTGGTTGGAAGGATCTTATTTACAACCATCAACTGACTTTGGGTATTCCTTGCCATTGAGGATGTCCGAAGGATTTTCTAAAACAAGGCCAGACACCAGCCATTTCGGAAACTTTACGGTAGTTGGAAAGGCCAGCCATTTGGCCAACTGATTTCCACATATGTCCAACGGATGCAACAAGAATGAAACCTGGTTTTGGTTATATTCCAATCGCCTCTGAAATCGGTGGACACTGAAATCTCATGGTTTATTGCTTGTTCCATGAAAATTGCCATGAATTGGGGCATCCACAGAATTCCACAGATGTTGAGCAAACCCATATTATACTGTTGCTTGGATATATTCCAATATGTACATATTTTGTTGGGCATATGCTGCAAATCCAAAAAGCGGATAAACCGGCAAACCTGTGATCTTGTTGGTTGTTAGATCCCACTGATATCCATTGATCACATTCCATATCTCAATTATATGTGGCTTTTTACCGCCGCCTGTTAATCACAAACCAAATGCCAAGTCAACCGGCAGAGCCCTTGCCTCCTTAGCACCTTGCCGCAGGACCTTCTGCACGTGCCTTTCCGAACGGTGATAGCATGATGCTTGGGGACCTATGGGAATCATTGGAATCATTGATTAATTCCATGGTTAAATGCTGTTTTGGAATCGTTAATTCTGCTTGTAAGTCGTTTCGACCCCTGATTTGTACAGGTAACTATAGGTCAAAAAATCAACAGTTTGGTACCGGAATATTGAATAGTTTCTTAGGAACAATGACCAATTTCTGAGATGCATGGAACTGCTATCTTGACCCTTAGCCAAATAATGTTGCACGCAGATTTGTGAAATGCAGAAATGAAACTGCCAGGTATCCGAGTCTGTCAGGTCTGGGGGACCAACTGGAGGTTGCTGTAGTCTCTTTTTAAAGCACATGACCGTGTCCAATCAGGTGGAGCAATCATCCAACGAAGTAGCGATATGGCCGTGGTTCCTAAAAGAAAGGAACGAACACTCAACACAAATTGTATATCAATATATCAACAGAATTATTTTTTTGAATGTTGGAATGTTGACAAGGGTGCTAGCTTGAACCCAAACCTTTACATTGCTACTGGAGATTGGCAAACTCACTTGAAACATGACAGAAAAAACAAGAGAACCCAGGCTATTCGCTTTCCTTTATCCCACATCTAACTTGCTATTGGATCCTAAATGAACTCAAAACTATTGGAATTGATTTCACAAAGAAAGGGATTCAAGTTTGGCTGCATTCCGAAATTGTTCGGACCAACCAGCACGGGGCGTTCCAATGCCCTGCATGAATAGATCATGACATGTGTGCTGAATCTGCCCAGGCTTCATCACAAACCAGTCTATCATCTTTTATCATGGACATGTGAATACACACACACACATTCCGATGAATTTCATCTCTACATGCTATAGGTACTATAGGTGATACCGCTGTTCTCATATGGTTCTACTTGGGGGTTGAAGCGACTTCCATTTTCGCCAAACACTTTTTACGCAGTTTACCTCAACAACCACAGATCTCCCGCCAGGGCTCCTCTCAAACTCCTCCTCATATCGCTGCCGTTCTGAAGTCCTGGGCTTTCCGCTGAATAGTTGGCTCATTGCTATTTCATACAGGTTTCCCTAATAAGATAGACAGTATTTGCCACTTGGTGCGTTTTGGATACCCTCCCATGCTTGAGTTTCGTAGTGGATCTAATCACATTAGCGACCAAGAGCTTTGTGGAAGTTCCTTCTGGTAGTTCGTGATTGGGGGTCTTCCATCATCATGCTCATCACAAAAGCCCATAACTGAAACTACTCTCATCCCCACTTGCCCCAACCTAAACATGTATAATATAACATAGTATGATATAACATAATACAATAGAATGTAATAGAACACAATATAATGCAATACAATACAATACAATACAATAAACATAGAATCAAATAAACTGTAATATGATATATCTAAGTACTGGATTCATTTCCTGCCAGGCTCCCGGGCGACATGGGCTGCTCGCGATTGGTGGAGTCACCATCATCCTCTGTCTCGCAATAGCGACTGCATGGGGATTGCCCCATGACCTGCCAGCAGATGATCAAGGTCGATGACCTGCCATCCCATGCCCGGGAAAAAGTGACTTACGGCAACGTCCTGAATTGGACAGTCTGCCACCAAACAGCATCTATGGGTCCGTCAGCCCTTTTTATTACCCAGCCCTGCAGTTCACACATACCTACATGTACTTTGAGGATGATGTCAGTCAGCAAGCCAGTAACTGGGTTCTCTGATTCAGATTATATAGTTGTAACAACTGGCACTACCCGTCACTGCCCAGTTGTCCCCCTACTTCTTGGTCACGTCCCCATTACCTGTGAGGATCAAACCTGATATGGTAGAAACAAACACTGCATTTCCAGAAAGGTGTAAGGCTCCGGTGGCGTCTTTTCTGTAAATTTCTCAGGTCTATCTACACATCACCATGTATTCATGAAGGATCGTACACGTGAATACATGTATCAAAATAAGCTTCGATGGTTGAAATTCAAAAAACGACTGCTCCATCTGTTGATTCTGGGGCATTACAATAAGCACTATAGCTGCTATTCAACAACAACCAGGAAGAACTTGTTTGAAACATGAGGATATCACCAATATTCACCAATGATCATTGGTGCACTGATTTTCCATGATTCAGGCCATCAATCACCATTCATCACCACTAATCATTGCAATCAATAGGGGTATCTATGGGGTATGACACCAACACATAGGGTAACCATCCCCATCTGCGTCCCAGGTACCTGGGATCTTCAGCCACTCTTTCCCCCAGGGCACAGTTTCACCCAGGGACCAAAGGTGCTGCGATGGTGCAACCAAGAAACATTGATGCTATCGTGGTTGCAATCCCATCTCACTAATGTTAAACATCCCACTGAAAACATTGTCTGGTAGATGTGAAACCACATATTTGGGATCATTGACCGGATGCTTAACATTAGGGGATGGGATTTAAACATACATATACACATATACACGTACAATAGTATTCATATGTCATATACGAGTAATCCAGTACATACACACATACACACACACACTGTTGCACACACACACATATTCAGCCTTTGAGTAGTGTCCCTTGGACGCAACCGATACTTCACAAAAACATGGTTGGTTACATATGCAGTTTCACGATCCACTGTGAATAATAAAATAAACATGGGCAGCCAGAGCTTAGAATTTGAAGATCCAATGGCCAAAAATATGTTAGGACCTTCTGTCGTGTTGGGAGGGGATGTGGGGTTTCAAAGCGCACACCGACCTGGCGGATTCTTCAAGCCTTAACATCCCCAGAAACATGTGGGTGATTTCACCTGGAAACATCAAACCTTCAACACATCTGGAAAGTGCTTCAAAACAGACCAGTCTAGGCATGATTGGTGACTTCAAACCTCGAGTCAGAGTGACCATACTGCATGACAGAAACCATACTATACCATACTCTCTCCACCATCTCCCAGTCATCGAGGAATTGCTGTGGTGAGGTATCCTAGACGATGTGTGCCCGCTTCCTTGCTAGCCCGAGAAACACGTCAAAAAGGACGAATGGCTACCAAAAGACAGCATGAACTAATCATTCACCAGGGTTTATCCAGATATGTTCACACCTCCACGTCACCATTTTCGTTGCTGCAAGTCCCCATTGAATTATTTGGTAGTTGCTTCGCGCCGCTATCGATACATAGTAACCTAGTACCCACTTTGATCGCTGCATGTTCCCTGTTGTTGCTGCCTAAAAACGAAACGCAATTTGTGCAGATTACACTCCCCACTCATGCCTGTGTGCCTATAGGTGCTTGGATCAACCACACGAAACCCCCATGGACCAGCAATCTTTTACAGAAAACGCTCACGCCACGCCGCGGCAGCAGCTTCTCTCTCCACTGCATCGCCTGACATCCGAAACAGGCCATGATGGCCATAAGATGTTGGCAGGCCATCAGGGAATTTACCCAGAACATGGGGTTTAAATACCCATGATAATTATGGTGGGTGGGAGATATAAACAATTAATTGTTGAATCATGATTTGTCGGATGTAATGGAAGATCATTTATTACTGAGGATATGATCAATTGAGGGGCTAAAAACGAACCATAGTGATTGGATCTGAGGCTGTCCAAACATTGGAAACTTACACCAACACGGGACTATTTATAGTGAACACAACATGCGGATATCCGGATAAATTATACGTCTATATATATATATGGGAATATACTGCAATGTATGGCAATTCAAGTGGGAAAATATGCTAAACCATGGCTTTTTGGGCACCTCTTTTTTGGGGCAGACCCATGTCTCAAGACTTGGTTTAGAGGGAAGCCGTCGACTGGTTTTAGCGCCATCTTTGTCTGCAAAACAACATGGTTTCCTGTAGATGCTCCCTCCAACCAACTCATGCTGAAAAACAAAAGAAACACAATCTACTAATGTGACATAATGTGACTGCTGCCATTGTGCCATGTGTGATTCTCACTGAACTTCACTTCCATCTGTGATTGCAAGGTACCCGGGGTACCCCTTCACGAGGACTTCGGGGGCGCCTTTCTCATCACAAAGATCGCACAAACGCAAACATTGTTCTCCGACCTGTATCTGTAACATGCGGCTGTGGTGGGTGCTAGTAAGACCTTCTGTGTAAAAGTATGTGGGATAGAATTGAAGTCATTCAGAAATGGGCAATATGACCGACAAGACCTGAACATAGCCTGCTTTGTATTGGGAATCATCCCATATAGTTCCAACTAGTTCCAACAAACACAAATGTTAAAGCCACCAACAAAAACCCATGGTGTGGGACGCACCAATCGACATCCCGGGCCTCGGGGCTTTTTGAGACCTGCTGTAGCAGGCCGAGCCAAGATGGAATCATGATCTCAAAGATTCTCAAGGCATATCAAAACCAGTGGAGAGTTTGGGTTGTCTGAACAGGGGGTGCTTTCATGTTGTTCTCCATTCGATGACCAATATTGCTGGGTATGTGCCATTTCCAGAAAAAAACCTTTGCAGGTTCCGGGAAATCTTGAGATTTGCAAGATTAATTAGCGGATGTTCCATGTTATTCCTTTCTGATTGATACAGGGTGAAATGATGACTTCAAAAATGTGGCTGGTCATTTCAAGAATGCAAGGGATGTCGACTTAGAATATGGCAAACTCTTGATTTGACGCTGCAATATGCTGGAATCCGTCCTGAAATTATCTTGAAATTTCTGTGCCTCCGATGGCCTCCGTCCACTTGGTGTCGATTAGTTTTGGTCACAGCTAAGTGGGCCCATGATCCTCCATGCCCATTCACGCAAGGAATCTGACCAACAAAAAACAAAGTTGACACTGGCTGGTTCAACAGTTTCCCTAGATTAGGTTGAGTGGTCTAGTGAGTCAATGCGGCCTTGTTGGAAGTTTGGCCCTGGGACCCTGCCTCTGAATGAAAAAAACTCGCTGCAAGTCGAAGTGCCCACAACTCACAGGGCAGAACCAAGCAGGATACTCCTGGCAGTTGACACTTTGAAACAATTTTTTCGGTGGGCAATCCTTGCAAAATTCCGTGGCACAATTCGCTCATCCCGGAAGCAAATCAACAAAACAAATCTTAAGTAATTGGGTCTCTGGTCCAAATTATTTGGCTCCTGACAATAGCGATATATGGCGTGTGTGGATCCCGAATGTCAGGAGTCTACAACCGCTATGTGACTGCGTCAAAATACGGTCCTACAGAATGCGCCAAACTCATGCCTAAGTCACACCTGGGTTGGGTCTTGAAAAGAGGCGTGTCCACCATTTAGTTCAATCTCAATTTCAGAAAATCATGCCTAAATCATGCATTTCCCGCCCAACACAATTTGCATGCATCAATGAACAGTTGCTTTTGGAATAGGGGTCATGCTCCAACATCTTCAAGAAAACAAGGGGGCAACGTGCATCCCTTGTAGATTTTGGCCACGTTTGCCTCGATCCTTGGTCAACAAACGTGAATAAGAGCGAGGCAGGTAATTTTTTGGTTTCCATATAAATAAGCGATATGTCTGTGTATCCTGTAGTTTTCGTGGTTCAACCAGGCTTATAGCCTCATGTTTGCTCGTGAACATTCCCATGTGAGTTTGGAAAATCACCATTCCATTCTTTCATTGCTCAGGTTTACTCAAGGATAGCCCACCCTGACCCTTCCAGCATCTTATAATCTTGCCACCACGACCGGGCAGACCCTGTGTCCTTCCGCGGCCAATGCGAGTTGCAGCCCCAAGTGGCACACGGCCAGCGCATCCTCGGCGCAAGGGGGGAACCCATTGTGTGTAAAATGTGAGTTTCAAACTCACCACTCAATCGAATCACTCCGGGCAATTATCATCCAAGAAGCTCGGCCAATCGATAATCTCTTTGTGTATGTGTACGTGTGTGCATATGTCTGCAAATAGCATATAGAATATATGTAATGTACACCCATCGTGAATCATGTTTGCTTTTTTCCATCTCAATTTATTGGCAGTGACCTGCTGGTCGTTATTCCAATGACGTACTGGTACTTCTCGCAACTGAGGTCTGCACAGAGGGCGTAGCTTCCTGGTTGCAACCATCGGACCCCAGCAGCTTGGGACGGAACCTAGATACCAAAATATTGGAGAAACACGCATGTGTATATAATTTTGTATTTATATATATATTATAACTCTAACAATGCTAAACAACACCAAGCATGGATTCTCTCTGCAGAATCTCAACAAGTTTGATGTATCCTCAATATTTGGACATACCAGTGACCCTATAAAAGTACACAGCTGGAGGGTCCATTCGGAGGTGGACCAATGGTTGAGATGCTTTCTTCGCTATTTTTGGACATATCAGGTATTTCATTAGTGAGAGGCCGTTAAGGTGTTAAATTCATTTGCTGGAAACTGCAGAGAATCCAAATGCTGATTGCAGTGCAGGCCAATAAATTTGGTGTCATGGTGTTCTCAAAATTTGCGGCCTCAGTATCAACCATGCTGTAGCGAAGTTGAAGTTTAGGATTAAGAACATCCTCCTGGGTCCCCTAATCCATGCTTGCTGGACACATCTACGTATCAGCAAGCTGCCTTGACACTTAGCCGCAGGAACTCCACGCGGACACAAGCTACCCATCCTGATTTATAGTTCCCAGTCCTGTCATAGCTGCTTGCATATACGTATTCTGCTAAACATACCCAAACTATCCCAAACTGATTGCCATGCAACCATCATGATTAGACATATGACGATACCGATTCTTGAAGGTTGCAGAATACCAAACACCAGGAATCACAATATCGATTGCCCTGAACACTGGAAATACGAATTTGTCCGATACGCTGTAGGCAGCTTCCAAGAATCATCTCGCACCATCCCAAGTTCAAGGGACCCATCAATAGGCAATACATGGCAATACTTGGCAATACTTGGCAATACTGTATCTCCAGTGACAGAAGTCATTCACAGTAATTCGCTATACAGTCGGCTCCTTGAGCCGTTCTTTCAAGGCCCGCTGTTGCTCTTGTGCTGCAGCCTGGGGAGCCGATGCAATGTGCTTGTGCCACAAACTTCGAAGGTAGGGCTTCAGTTGATGGACATGCAAACAACACTATTTTTAATGGACATAATATGGTAGGTGTGTTTATGTATGTATGTAAGTAAGTATGTATGTAAGTTATGTATGTAAGTAATGTATGTAAGTAATGTATGTAAGTAATGTAATGTAATGTAATGCAATGCAATGCAATGTAATGCAATGCAATGTAATGTAACGTAATGTAATGTATGGTATGTATGGTATGTATGGTATGTATTGTATTGTATTGGTTATTGGTATTTGTATTGGTATTTGTATTGGAGAGTATTGTAGTGTATTGTATTGTATTGTATGTATGTGTGTATGTATGTACAGTATATAATATAGAAGCCAAACAAGAATCGTGGTTTTGATGATACTAACAAGGGATGATAAGGTTGACACAACTGCTAGTCATGGGAACGCTGGTGAGTAACTACTAATTTTGAATGATTTTTTGATGGGCGGGGCTACCCGACTGGCTCAACTTTGGCTTCTATCCACTCACCAACTTTCTCTTTGCTGGATCATAGGGTTTGCTAGCTCTATGTTGGATATACTATTACTATCTATTGCTAGCGGTACTGGCTAATGGGTTACAATATAACTGGTTCCATTTGGGTTAGCAACAAAAAAAACTGACGTGTATATTGCGAACCAATCTCAGCGTTCCCTGATGGCCGTGGAGAATTCAGCTGCTCTGCGCCTTTTCGCGCTTCTTGTCGACCTTGCGGCAGAAAATATGGCTGTCATCTGCCTTGGCGCAGGCTCGGTACAGGGTGTTTGGATTGGGGTACCATTTGGGACCCCCCATGATAAGAATAGGGAGCCTCCACTGATATACTTTCAATATTGTAATATAGTATATAGTATTTGGCAATAGAGAATAAGGATTTGGATTTCGGAAAACCAGCCATCGGAGATTTTCCTCTTTGGATTCAATCATAAGTTTACCAAAGCGTACCAAGATGAGACGTGCATTCTGCTATAGAAATCGCGTGGCTGGTTTTCGAGGCTGAAACTTTTACAACTGTGAGCCCCAAAAAAATCGAATGGATTCAAACTCAGATCCTCAGAGTGATTAGCCGAAAAAGGATAGGTAGAACGTGTGTCCATTGGGGATTTCACTCCCATGGTATTGGTTTATATATCATGCTCCTTTTTAAACACAGGTACTGCCTACGGTATTGCCCGATTTGCTTGGCCACCATCGCCACATATCGCCACCGTGCCACGGCTGCATGGTACAGCTCAGAGATGTCGGCGTCATCTGCATCTTTGGCATCGCCTGTCAGTGAATCCGGTAGGTTTTCATAGATCCCAAGCCTGACTTAAAGGCATAGACCCCACGGTTGTACACTGTTCATATATGTTTGTATGTCTAATGACCATTTGATTTGTGGTGAGGTAGTTGCTGTTTGAGATCACAAGAATAAATCTATACAGAATGAACATATAGTCGTTTTATGTCGTTTTCTGTGATTCTGTGATTGTACCATCCAAGTTTCTGGTACAAGATGTTGACCACCAAGATGTCGTTTCTTTCATCTCTTTGGCGATAGCGTGCAACCGGCAATCCCACACCAAGGAAAATCATACCATGCAGACCATGCCCTCCTTCCTCAAGGGTACCAAACAACTGCCGACCACATTAAGTTACCGTCCTTGCTGGTTAAGAACTGTGATTGATGCCCTCATTGTTAAATTCTAGTTACCATGGAATGATTTTCCACGGAATGGCTCCCAAACGCCCTCGGACCTTTCTTGGACTTTCCCTTCTCCTTCCCCTCTTTGCCTTCCTCGTGGCCAAGGGCATCTAACCAGACAGTTTGTAGGCCCCTGATGGCTGACATGGAACACATCTAGAAAAAAATAGAGGATATCAAGCAAGAAAACAAAGGGATATACGCAGTGAACACAGGGACATACAGGGACAATCAACAAATCGTGCCAGTGAAGGTGATGTTCGACTTTTGCTGTCCAGCCGTACAAATTTCCTAACAGCAGAAAAAAAAGCTGGCCGCAGTCCTTTGAATCTTTGCTTTCCTTTGAATCCTGTAGGTCAGTGGCGAAAGGGATCCCTCCGTAGTTGGGACGGCGCATCAAGATCCAAAACACAGCAAAATGGCACATCAGACTTTGGAAAGTGAGACATCTTAAGGTACTCAACTATAGGAGAATCAAAGAAACAATCCATCGGAGGTACCAAAAATTGTACATCCAGTCCCAAAATGGCCTTTGCTCTTCAGGAAAACAGCTGGCTGGAATGCGGAACCCATCGAACATGCAAAAGGAACACTGACCAAGGACAGAAAATTCATGGAAAACAACGTGACATGTCATTAATTCATTAACTGTTGTTGTTGTTGTTGGTGGTGGTGGTTGTTGTTGTTGGTGGTGGTGGTGGTGGTGGTGGTTGTGGTTGTGGTTGTGGTTGTGGTTGTGGTTGTGGTTGTGGTTGTTGTTGTTGTTGTTGTTGTTGTTGTTGTTGTTGTTGTTGTTGTTGTTGTTGTTGTTGTTGTTGTTGTTGTTGTTGTT
>Ga0126342_10015854_pt1:5000-13174 | contig 13174 bp, 12 predicted proteins | sample Cyp1metagenome_FD_92528 | JGI IMG/M metagenome (GOLD analysis project Ga0126342, IMG submission 92528) | Coral microbial communities from Lord Howe Island, Old Settlement Bay, Australia - Cyphastrea 1 metagenome | ecosystem: Host-associated > Invertebrates > Cnidaria > Coral ... | reverse complement strand
TGACACATTCCCTGCCACCTGCATCAGTTGCATTTCTTTCGAGATTGTTGCGGCAAAACGGCGGGAACCGACATGAATGCCTACGAAATATGTTTAGATTGCAAAAAGAAACTGAAGAAATTGAACTAAGTTCGCGATTGCAGTGGAAAAAACCATGGTGATCCATGGTGGGAGCCCAGGGTTTTTGGTGGAGCTGAATTTTTAGGGATTGGATCTTCTAAAATGGATCTTCTAAAATCTTCTAAAAATAAAACATATTCTATGTACCTTTTTTTTTCCTATGAGGGGGCAGGATTGAATTCCGGCATATTCTAAGTACGAGTAGTTCCTTATATATATACATATATATATATATATACATATATATATATATATACATATATATATATATATATACATATATATATATATATAATATATTATATATATATATTGAAATCACTGATGTATCACATTGATCTACAAGGATGTGTCTGCATCTGTGATACACACATGTACTATCACGTACTTGTATATATTAGCTATATATTATTATTGTAGTCTCAGTCAGCATGTTGTTGCATCTACAATGTATGCATGTCCCCATCAGTGGGATTATGACCATCTGCACCCTGACAAATCAAGCAAAGTCTGCCGTGTTTTCAGTCCTTGTTCCCTGCTTCTGGTCTGGAACAACAATCTGCGGCGGAGAGGGGTTGAAACTCAAGACCCAGGTCCCACAGTTGTTCTAGTTGTTCTTGGCATGTAAACAAATCCACATTGGGGGTATACGGTATACTCTATAATTGACCCATACCCATCCGGCAAAAATATGCGGTGTAGCTGCTGAGTTCAATGGGAAACCGTGGAAAATGATGCTTCGATGCGCTGCCACCTCCGGCAATCAAGCATGGCGGCAAGACTGTTTCATGGGGTGCGTTTCTGAATGCCAGCCGAGCTTGCCAGAGGGTAAATCGCACATTAAATCTCGAGTGTTTGTTGCTTAAATCATCTTCAGTCCATGTTTTGGTTGGTTGCATCCCTTCATTTGTTGATAGTTATAATGATATAAAACTTGTAAAACCCATACCCTCTGGTCATCAAACAAGGCACTGGAAAATCCCAACGCCTTGAGGTCGGGTAGGGCAACAGAAGCGGAAGAAACCCGTCCTGACGATGCAGCTTGACATCTATTTTCAGAAGATTTTGAAGGGTCAAAAGATTAACGAAACCTCAACAGCTTGGATTTTTTTATGATTTTTCTATACCCTAGAGCAGACATGAGCAGACTAATATAGATGTGGAAAACCCAGTGATTTCCCATTTGGAAAATGATCTATACGCCTCGGCGGCTCCAGGATGGGAGAGGCCTGCGCGAGTTCAGCGCGTTGGCGGTTTCAAAATTCTGGTGGAATATTTATTTAAAAAAAACATTAAAAAAAATAATCTTCAATATATTCTCAAGATTTCTAAAGTCTGACTGAACCATTCGAAATTCATAGTTCAATGAGTTCAATGAGTTCAATGTTTAAAACGGTGAAATGTTCTCAAACATTGAAGCATCATGATGCACCTGCGACTCTAGGTCTGGGGATGAGGAGCCATCAGGAGCTGCACCTGGGACCGGGCAAGGCTGTTGCCGGATTCAACCCTCTCTATCGGCTAATTGAAATAAGAATCCAAAGAACCCTAGGGTACCCTGGAATTCTGGCCATTAGTTCTTATTTAGCTGTCCAATGTTTATCTGGTTATGGTTGTGAAATCTAATGATGATGTGAAGAAATAGGTGGTCAGGTCCTAAGGTTTAGTGGAACACTCAAAAAAAAAGTCCACAACGGGGAAACGAGTTCCTAACAAAGTGGCATCCTTCCGTGAATTTCCCTCACCCCCATTCTGTCACCAGCTTCCCCCTGACCTTGTGAAGGATGAAGAATGTAAATTCTATGGAAAATCTATGGAAATACAATCTATGGAAAATCTTCATAAATTCTTCTTTTGTATTTGTTTTGAAAATCTATTGAAATACTTAGTCTAAGCTCCGGGGGTTACCGGACCTAATGATTAAGAACTAACGCCTTGAGAACTTGAGGGTACCTTCGTTCACAACCCCCTTGCTTTTGGACATTTCACACTTAAGAACCCCTGGAAAAATTGTATTCAGTTCTTATCCAGCAGTTCCGCTGTAGCTTAACTATGGTGATTAAAAAGCTAGATGTATAGGCTATAGAAATTTATAAACCAACTTAAATCTGATTGTAACATATTGTAACTAAGTTGGTTTACAACTTACTATATTGTAACTACACTTAGAATCACTTTGTGTGTATACAGCAACTTATATCTGGAGGGCACCATCTTGTATATTAGAGGTGACCTTAAATCCCTTTGACTGATATGTGATTACATATATATGTGTATATGGGATGTATATAACAACTAATGGGATACAGTATATCCGGTGTTCTTATGTCAACATTGACTGACGTATGGTTTGATCCCATTTCTGGTATTTCGCCCAACGTGGTTAATCCTTTCTGATGATATCTGAGTAATCCCAGTTATATAAACTTAATGGGATATGATATAACTTAAGATATAACCATTGACTGATTTGTGGTGATATTTATTGATAGATGTAATTGCATATGTAAATGCAACACGTGGAAATTACTGTCATGTTCATTACTCAGTTAAATTGCTCTGGTGATATATCCCATTTATATATTGGATAAATGTGATGGTAGCAATGTGTGTACAGAAATCTTGATATAATATCTGTCAGTTGGCTTGCAGCTGGGATATACAACCATTAACGGATACATGGAATTGCGATTATTTGCTGGACTATCAATTTGATGTTTAGTGGGATATCATTTGATTGTTAAAAGGGATGTAATAGGATGGGAAATGGGGATATATATCTCGTGATGTCGCTAGCAGTACTAGCACTACTAGGGTAATATTGCAACACGCAACGAGCAACAGAGAACGCCTGAAACTGACCTAGCTACAGTAAGTATTGCTGCTAACAACTACAGTAACCTATGGATCCAACAAGGCACGGGGGTCGAGCTCCTCGAAGGGAGGGGCCGAGGTGTCCTCCTAAGGCAGAGAAGGCAGAAGACCTGGTAGGTCTGGAGTTTCTACTGGGAAATCACCCATTTTTCATAGGTAAATCATGTTTATATTATCATATATTATCCATAAAAGGGTCATGGCTTCCTATCATAGCTGTGTTAAATAATCAGCGGTGTTGCTATGAAAATCCGACTAAAAAGGACCCAACAATTGCAATTTCTTCCGTATCCATAGGCCATCTTTGAGCCCTGCAACTGGAACTGTGTAAGCTGGGGATTTCTTGCAGATTTCTGAAGAGAGAGAGAGTCCCTGGATGAAACATGCACTGTTTAGTATGTAATTATGTATGATTTCCCCCCCAAAAGAATAGAAAAGTAATGAGTCAGTAGTCTAGTCGGGTTTTACTGTTCCTTCTATTTGGGGGTTGCTACATGGGTTTGGCTGAAAATAGGATACCCCTTAATCTAATGCGTTCTCATTTTCCCCGCTCAAATTGCCATTTGGGGAGTATACCCTATTTTCAGACACATCTAGATGTCACATTGTTGAATTGAAACATCCCATGAATGAGCAATAATGATATCACCATCACGTCCCCATCAAATCTCCACAAAAAAAAACGAATAGATGGTAAATGTCCAACGTACGGGTCTGTCTTTAAATCATATCATATCCATTCTTATGTGGCTATGAGTCAAATCCTGGCACCCTAGGTAGCGTAGAGTAGATGGATTCAATGGATGGTTATTCCCCAAAATATGGTAATAACGTGGGTAAAACAATCATGAACCACCCATGTGGGAACGGTTCGTACTTATCCACATTAACAGGGGATGGTTTATGACATTGGTTTGCCCACATTAATAGGTTTTGACCCATCCCCATCTGCGGCGAGGCTGCCGCGGACGCTTCCCCTGCGACCTGCGGGGACAAGTTGCGGTGTATTGGATGATTGGATGATTTGATATCCCCAGTTTTGTGTGTTTTTTGTGATGTTTATTATATGCCCCTAGTTGATATAAATGATGTGGTACTGGCACCCAAATGGGTGATATACTGATTCTTGCATCTTCAAGTCATTGGTCTAGACACTTGCTAGTCGCTTCAATTTGATGGGAGGCTGCACGTCTTGTAAAAAATCGCAAGCAGGAAAAAAGACAAGAAGCTGAAATACCGATTTGAAATACCACGCGAGGTTGTCTAAAAATTTGGAACCCCCAAAATCCAATGGTTTATCTTCACTTTTCCAAATTAAAATTGCCATTTCATGGGGTCTTCCATGGTCTTCCCCATTTTGCTCTGCCTCGACCTGCAGACTTCCCGGTCGCGCAATGTCCTCCTGGTTGGTTCATCGGGATCCCCGACAAATTCTGTTGGGTTGTACACTCTCCTATAATCACACGGCCTTGGCTCGTAAGTTCCTGATTCTTGGTTTCTCCTATCCGCATTTGATTTGCTCATATTCTCATATATATATACTATATATATATATACAGTATATATATATATACAGTGTATATATATATACAGTATATATATACAGTGTATATATATATGTGCATACATATTCATATGGGCGCATATATACGCATACATATCTGTCTGTCTATCTATATCTATATATCTATATATCTATATATCTATATATCTATATATCTATATATCTATATATCTATATATCTATATATCTGTATCTATATATATATACCTATATATATATAATCTATCTATATCTAATCTATCTATCTATATCTAATCTATCTATCTATATCTAATCTATCTATATCTATCTATATATATATCACTCTATATCTATATCTGTATATCTATATATCTATATCTATCTTATATACACGTGTGTGTTTGTGTATGTTTTTTGTGATTCACAGGCCCAAAAGAATCAATGGGGTCTGGATCAAGAATTAACATCCACCTGGCCACCCTTCCTAGTAAATCGATCCTTTTTCCGGTACAACAATTTGGTCGGTCAATGAATATGGAGATGTAAACATCGAAAACAATCCTGGGCTTAAAGGAAGCAATACAAAAATAAATATTGTGTTCTTGGTTACCATCAAACAAATTTTAGAGGTTCCTTCAAAATATGACCCTCAAACCAGTTCTAGGAAAAGCGAGACAGCAATACATATCTCATACCGTGATGATGTTGTACCCAAACTTAAACATGGGTATGAGGCAATGAACATTCAGAACTAGCAACAATTTTCGTGCGAAAACCAGGCTACCATCCTTGTTTTAAGATCCATGGCCATAGATAAGATTGTATCAATAGAACCTAGAATATATTATATGTGACGATATATATATATAACATATAATTATATACACATATCATATTAACAAATAATCACAATATCATATTATATGAATCATCTAGCAACCATTCATTTTGGGAATCTTCACCCAGGTCCCGGCTTGGTCCAAAACATGTCCTTCACGGCCTCTGAATCCGAGCGTTGCGCAGCCTCCTGAGTTAGTAGCTAATATCCGCGTTTTATGAACGGCAAGAGATTTCTCTCCGGTAATCAAACATGGCAAACAAGAAAAACTCCATGTAGTTCGATGATTTTCCCAACTATAAACATCTATAAACCTCTATTTAGTTTGGGGATATCCCAGCTAGTCATGTTTGATTCCCGAAGAGCAAATTGAGAAACTACCCGGAACATCAAGGTTACCCAGACAAGACTGGGAGCCAAGGGAAGCATCTGTCCTGTGGATTTTCGACTTCCGAAGGTTTTGGAAAGGTCTCTGCTTCCTTGACTTCCTCAACCTCCTCGGCTTCCTTGATTGCCAGAGGATCATGGAATCATGAAGTGCAAATCATCCATTTTGCAGACTGGGCTTCTTTTATTCTACTCAAAACATAATGGTTGGGGAGGCATTTGTGGAGCTCACACATTGCATGGAACGACAAATTCACATCAAATGTCATTCTGATTCAACTTCCTGGATTATTCTGCTTGAACATGTCTGAACATCACATAGAGGATCAGTTTGTTGGGAAAAGCCGCCAACCTTTATCTGGGTTTGTCCAAAAATGGAATACCTCAACTAGGGGTAAATCTGGGGACGAACCCATCTGATTGTGGTGACAGGCCAATTGCTCCTTGCCTCTTTGGCATTTTCGATTTCTGCTGGGCATTCCTGACAACGGAGTACATCAGAGTCAGAGGCACATGTGATCTTCTGCAGTTCAAATCATTGAGAGCAGTATGTCCTATATAGTATATAGTTTGCAGCAAACAAAGCTCTCAAAAGACTCAAGAGCATTACAGTATCGAAGCAGCAGAATGCTGTTGTCGTTCACTAAAGAGGCTCAATCGAGATCTTGTACACATAACATGTTTCTGTCATCGTTCAATGAGGAAGGTCAATGAACAGTGCGAACATGTACGCATGAGAAACGGCAGCTGGCAGAATAGCTTCTTGACATGTTGATGTAGCACGTCCCCAAACCACATAAAATTAGCCAAACATCCCGCAGCCATTGCGGACCAGCAGGATGGATATCTACAACGATGGCCCTCTAAAAGGTACAGATCACACAAACGGGTTCAAGATATACTATAATTTGTTAAAATAATCCAAGACTGTTGCTGAAGCAGCAGTTGATAACCCTGTGGAAGTTTAACACTCTGTTATGGACACCATGGCCAGTTTAGTTCCATGATTTACAGAAAACAATGGAGATTTCCATAGCAAACTGTTCGTTTCCTAGAGGGTAGCCTATGGTGTTGGCCTTCCGTTGGATTCCTCGATGCGTCAGGCCTCGATCTTGGTCGGGCACAGCGGTTCTTTCAAGCTCGGAGGTCGGAGATCGTAGGCCTCAGCCGCGGAATCGTCAGGGACGCACGATTCACGCACTGGAAATCACTGGAACAGGATGGTTTGATTCGAAATCCATCGGTTTGTCTGAAAATTTGGGTGAAAACCATGGAAAACTTCCAAATCCATCGGTTCATCATTCGTTATCCCTATTGAAATTGCCATTTGGGGGACCCCAGTTTGAGGCCAACCCATTAAAGCCTAGGTTGCGAATGGATTGCGACTCTTAGAAGCATCTGCTCCAGCGACCACTTTTGACAGCAAGAAAAAATGATGGTCAACATCAACACCATCCTCATCATCCTCATCATCATCATCATCATCATCATCATCCTCATCATCATCATCAACCATAATCAACCATAATCAACCATAATCAAACATCATCAACCATCATGAACCATCATCGACCATCATCACTGCCTACATGTTTCATGGTTAAGACTTCAAAACCAACAAAACAAATACTTAAACACCCACTTTTGGTATTATCATCACGATGTCAATGAATGCCAATGAGATGGAAAGAATCATGGTCGCCCCCTTGTCGCAAAGCCACACTGTCCACGCTGAAGAAGGATGAGCTCGGTTTGAAGCGACTCAGCTTCTGCTTACGTTGGACCTGGCTGGGAAATCCCTGGACCAAATGGGGAAAACCCATGAAAACCCTAAGTGTGCCCATGACAGATCTTGCATATCCTTAGATATGTTCAAATCCCTGCGAAGGGCTAGCTTTTTCTTGAAATTCTGAATTCTGAAACTTCAAGTTGAAATCGGTCCGTATATATGTCGTCCTCAGGTGACAAATATGATATGGTCTGGGTGTGTTATTTGGGCATGGGCGAACGTAGGTTTTGGCGCCAATATGTTTAAATGTGAAATCATGAAACCAATGGGAATCTTCGAGCTAGCTATGTTAGGGTGAAGGAAAAACTGGTTCTCCATGGTTTCTGATGGCCTTATCCAATTTGTGTCACGGATTTCCACAGATTTCCCATGGCAGTGTCTTCCTGTGTAAACGCAGCTGGAGACAGGAAACAAATCGAACTTCATGTAACTCCTGAATGCCAATTTCCAATCGCCATTATGTGAAATGTTCTAATCATTTTCTAAACGTTCCAAGACCCATGCGGTTGTTCCCATGTTGATGTACTCATGAGTATATAAATCAGTTCAGCTATGATCTCGGATGCTATGGCCTCTGCATGAAGAAGTCGAATCAGCGCCTCAAAAAAAGGCAGTTCCACTGAGAAGTCGAGCAGGCTCTG
>Ga0126342_10015854_pt1:0-2500 | contig 13174 bp, 12 predicted proteins | sample Cyp1metagenome_FD_92528 | JGI IMG/M metagenome (GOLD analysis project Ga0126342, IMG submission 92528) | Coral microbial communities from Lord Howe Island, Old Settlement Bay, Australia - Cyphastrea 1 metagenome | ecosystem: Host-associated > Invertebrates > Cnidaria > Coral ... | reverse complement strand
GAGAAATATGTTGGTTTACAATAGTTGGTTAGAATTAAAACAATAGTTGAACTACCAACCGGTTCATTTGGGCGAGATTTCGACATGGGTTTGAACAGAAATTGAGTATGCCTGTATACTGGTATACCCCCAAATGGCCGTTACATGTGGGAAAATGTGGTTTAAAACTGTTTGGTCAAACCCAGATTAGAAGGACCAAGTATTATATATATATCATTTGAATTCAGTTGATACAATTGATATCTACGAATGATATCGGTATTCAATGCATTTCGATACAATTGGAATGATATCCTTCCAGTCGGCAGAGCCACTGGTGTTTGCCAACCCCTGAGATTTGCCACTGGTCAAATGGTTATACGTTCTCCCAGTGATGTCTGGATGGTTCAACAGAGATTGATCAGAGATCGTCCATGGATGTCCATGGATTCCTTGCAATGATGTCAACAACCATCATCGATTCTTGTTCCATGCTGTCTTGTTAGAAAGTACTGGACAATCAAAGCACTATCCTCCAATCATGTATCTAGGGCTTGAATAAGTTGAGCTCCGAAATGTATTATCTGATCAAAATAACCGGCGATGTGTGGATGCATTGGGTGTTGACTCGTATAGTTTAAGGGGTCAAGATTAAAAAACATGGGATCCACAAATTGCACCATGTTGAATTACAGTAACTTTTGCAACCTTTGGATAGTACCCCATGTGCAAACGCTGTCCACTTGGACCACACTTGCTGTGAAAAAGCATCTTAATTTTGGTTCGCAAGTCCCTACTTGTTGGTGTTTCATGACCCATGTTTCTAAGTCAATCTCCCTTGTATTGGTTGGTTATTTCACCATAGTCAGATGTTTGTTGGCTCAAAGACCGAACATTTGACCCACGTCCCTACTGTGGTAATCCATCAAAAAAACACATCTTCCCAGTAGATGTCCTATATTGTCCTATTATGTCTGGTAAACCCAAATAGTGAACAACTCATTGGGTTATGATCTTCATACTCCCATTAGAGGGCTTAGAGGGTAACACCCGATGCCCCATTTCTGTTGGTTAATGCCAGTTGCAGGCGCACTGTCGCCGCCTGGTATGTTCCATCTTATCCATTTTCCAAGGAATTGCATCATATCTTCGGCAGTGCAGCACCATGTCAGCTTTCGACATGTTGGGATGGGTGGGGTGAAGAGGGGCAGCATTCTTCAAAGACAATCAGCTAAAGTGTCTTGCAGGCTGCAAGCATTTGTTTTGCACCGACAAATAGCCAGTATGGTGCTGGGCCTAATTAGTCTACAATCCAAGACCTTCTCTCAATATGGACGGGTGTAAGAGCGTTCGTTGGTCTACGTTCAGCAGGTTGGTTTGGCACGCGCACACTCAGGTTGCGTTACGCTTGCTGATGTGTTGGTACGGAAATCTTGAGGATGAAGTTCTAGTTACATTGGGGAAGGAGCTCCGGACTTGCAAAACTTCGGCGAGGTTCTATTACGCTTGTTGATTTTGTTGGCATGTTATTCTCTTTTGCGGTTGGGGATAGAGTTCATATTACATGTTTCCACAACATGATAATGTTGCGAAGCTTTACTTTTTGCACTTGCACACTGACTGTACTTGTTAGCCATCAAAACAATGCATTTTTCCGGGATATCAAAGACATCACGTTCAAGAAATTGCCTACAGCAGCGGGAACTCAACAAGTAGATCGTCAGGGGAAGGATTGAAAGACCTCGTCTTCAAAAATATTCATAGGAAGATTAAGACGAAGAAGGGTATACAGTGATATCAATCCTGCCTTGCTGAACATGGTTACTTTGAAGAACAGAACACCAGTTCACTAATTGCATTTGCTAAAACAAATGGGTTTGTCAGATAGTTTGTCTGAAAATGGGGTATCCCCATAACATAGTAATTTTAGCAGGAAAATTATAATAACAGACCCAAATATGCTGCGGAGCTCTGACAACACCCGGCGACTGACCCACAACCTGGTGGTTTGCAATCCTAAAACTAGCAGTGATAATGCCTCCAAAAGGGGGCATTCCTTTTACCCTCTGGTAATCAAACGTGGTAATGGAAAATCCCTCATTTGTAGATGATGTAAGCCTACTGTATGATGCTCCCAGCTATAAACCTCTATTTAGTTCGTATCTTTTGGGTAGTAATTTAAATCACCAACCATTTCTGTTGGTTTTCCCTTTCACCGCACCTTGTGACACAAGGCTTTCAATCCCCGGGTTGGCAGCGCAGGCCGCAGCGTGGGCATCGGTGGCGGCGCCACCAAGGCCGGAAGCAATCCCGTGAGGAGCCATAAGGACAGCAGCCAACCACCAAAGGCCTTGGAAATCATGGAGATTTCACCATCGAAAAACGGTGATTTGAGCGGATTTAATGGTGATTTAATGGGATTTAAAAATGGTTCAATAGGAATTAATGGTGATGTAGTGGGATTTAATTTAATGGTGATTTAATGGGATTTAAAAATGGTTCAATAGGAATTAATGGTGAT
>Ga0126342_10015853_pt1 | contig 13174 bp, 8 predicted proteins | sample Cyp1metagenome_FD_92528 | JGI IMG/M metagenome (GOLD analysis project Ga0126342, IMG submission 92528) | Coral microbial communities from Lord Howe Island, Old Settlement Bay, Australia - Cyphastrea 1 metagenome | ecosystem: Host-associated > Invertebrates > Cnidaria > Coral ... | reverse complement strand
TCTTGTGATTATTTTAATTTCAGAATATTCTATCTTGTGGGTGCTAGACCCTGTGTTTTTTGATATTCTATCTTGTCCCGACTAAGAGTACAATATTCTATCTTTCAGGCGGTCGGTATAGATGGATTTAACCAGCCAACATGGATATAATCAAAAAAAAACATCTGAAACAATACCTGTATGGATTTAAGCTTTAAAATGGGGATACCAAAATGATAGTGACATCCCAAACGTCATTTCACACCGTCGAAAAACCCGGCCCTGGGCCGATTGGATCAACATTGGGATACCGATTTTTTACGGGGAAAACCCCCAAATCCCCTGCAATACATTAAAATGGCATGAAATGGCATGAAATGGCCATGAAATGACTATGAAATGCTGGTGAATCTAATTTTCCGCCAACCATTAGTGTGACCTCCCCAGCCGTTGCTGCTGTGCGGCTGGATTTTCCAATTGAATCCGTTCGTCTGCACGCGTAGTAAGCTCGATCTGGGTTCCAAGAGCTTGGATGCTGTGGAAATGATGGATGGTGTTGGGATAATGGATCGCTTAAGGGGATCATCATCTCTTTTTTCAATGAGGAGATTTTGAGATCTTTCATCTTTACTGATCACATATATATATAGTCAATTTTTACCAAGTAACTAAATAATTATGCCAAGCGACGATGCTAAGCAAAAAAAATGACTTGGAAAAGTCAGCCCCAAAAAAAACTAATTTTACCAAACATCTCTGGTTTAATATCCCATTCAGAACTCATTCTTATCCATGATTATTTTCCCTATCACCATCCCATGTCAATGAGGTGATTCTTGGGAAAGGCAGCACTTTGGGGTCAGCCGGGCACCATAACCACCCACCGGCAGCTTTGGTGCCCAGCGGCCCGGCGTGTATGGTTCAGGTGCAAGACATCGGGCACTTGTTCATTCGCGCGCCAGGCATGGTACTTTGTGCGCGTTGCTCAAGCGTTGCTAGGCGCGGATCAAAATCAGAGGTTTCGGAGGTGGTTTCGGAATCAATATTCCTGCGATCGAAGATTTTCTTAATGGCTGGTTTATGGCTGGTTTATGGCTGCTGTGGGGCTGGATGAATGTTTCGTTAAGGAGAAGAAGGCATGCAAACACATATTTATCAGCATGTGCCGATGATTATCCGCACATAGATAGAGACATATTTGTACGTATGTGAAAAAATAAATTTACAAGTGCCCAAGCTTGGATTGAAAAGAATCAAGGCCATTGAACAATTTTGAAGGCTATGGAAAAGAAAGTGCTATTGAAAAATCACTCGGAACCGTTCTTCCCATCCCTTCTGAAGATAAGGAAAGCACACCAGGCGATCCAACGATTGCATGAACAGTGCCAAATGCACAGCTACATCTGCTGAGACAGCTATAATCTATATTATATATATATGTATTATATATATACATATATAATACTATATATATAATGTATATATATAATGTATATATATATATAATATGTATATATATATAATATGTATATATATATTATATTATCCACATATATGCGTGTGTGAATATGTGTGATTTGGCTCATTGGGTGGTTCATTGACGGATTGATTGCCGAGGGGTTGGTGTGAACTGGAGACCCGTCGATCTCTCTATAGCTGTGCCGCCCAATGTCTCGCTGAAATTACTACACCAGGCAGCCCCTGGAAGATTGCATCAGCTTTGCCAAATCCACAGACACATCTTCGCGTCACCAATTGTATGTACAGTATATATATATATATATATATGTGATTATATATATATATATATGATTATATATATATATGTATTTTATTACATATATCTTTATATTTATCTCTCTCTCTCTCTCTCTAACTCTGTCATTGCCTGATTGGTTGGCTGGTTCATTGCGACTCTTTGATTGCCGAGGCTTTGGTGTGAATTGGCGACCCGTCGCTATCTTCAACTGTGACGCCCAAAAAACAGTCGGGTTCATCAACACACCATGATTAAAGTACATGATGTTGTGTCATACCTATATATATATGTATACATATAATTCCTATCGAATGTTCCATATACAATTTAATACACTTTATGTAATCATATATACACAGTGGTCAATATTTCCATCACTCTCCCTTCAATCGAGGTTAGGTTGTCGAACCTCAAAGTTACTGGGCGCGACAGAAACTTTCCTGACCTCAGCTGACTACCACATCGGAACTTTCCTGAACCCCCCATGGGTAAAATTTAGGGAACATCCCATTCCATTGGTTAAGACAACCAGGTTCCCCATCATGGATAGTAACGATTATCAAGTTATAGTTATAACCATTAACGGATAAATGGCCATAATTACCAACACTAAAAACATATGAAATGTTCGGTAAGTTCGGAGGGTTGTTTAGGGGCCACAGGGCCACAGACCCCATTTTGATCCTCGAAGACCGTTCGGTTCCGTTCGGCCGAGCGCCCGGACTAGCACGGAGCTGATGGCACCTGCAAGTTCAAGTTTCAAACTATTTTGGAGGATACCCTCTGGTAATTTAACATAGCTATTGAAAATTGCCATTTATAGTGGATTTTCCCATGAAAAATGGTGATTTTCAATAGCGATGTTAAATTACCAGAGGGTAACTATGGGGATAGTGGTGAGAAACACAAAAACTCATGTTTGTGCTACCACGTTGAGAAAATCGAATTTCTTCAGCCATTTTGGGGATGATTTTTGTATTCACTTTTAGGCAATCCTCGTCTTCACAGTCCGGAAAGTTAGTAAAATTGAATCAATGAGATGTTGGGAATGTTCGGACGTTCATCCACCAATATTTTCACATATATTTTCCCTGTTTACTTTCGACATCTCTTGATCACCAGAGCATGACAAAAAATGAAAAAGGTTGGGGATGATGTATGAACTTGGGTTTACCACATGTATCACTAACTACTAATGATATCCCTTTACATAGATAAGAATAAACTATTAATGTATCATTCATCATTATAATATATATATATATACACATATATTGTATATATATATATACGTATATATTGTGTATATATATATATATTATCTTATATATATATGATATCCCCTTGATATTTCCAACCCATCTCCCAACTCTCGACTTGGCCACGACACCATCGGCGCGACCCGTCACTGCGGTGCAGTTTCCCCGCAAGGCGATGGGGTTTTCATCCTGCGAAGCGGTGATCGCGTGGAAATTCCGATGGAACGATTAAGATCAGATAACATAAATTAAATATGATATACTATATAAGACAATAAGGTAATATAAATATAGTATAGAATAGAATAGAATAGATTATAATATAATATAATATAATAGAATAGAATAGATTATAATATAATAGAATAGAATAGAATAGAATATAATAGAATAGAATAGAATAGTAGAATAGAATAAAATAGTAGAATAGATTATATTATACTATAATATAATATCATACTGCATAATACAATACCATACTATACAATACTATACAATAACAATAACAATAACAATGAAAATAACAATAACAATACAATACTAATGACAATACAATACAATACAACATAATATAATGTAATATAATCTAATGTAATAGAATAAAATGTGATATAATAGAATATAAATATATGAAATATCATATAAAATAGTCTATTCTAATTACAATCATCTAACTAATCATCATGATAATGATGCCACTATAGAAATGAAAAATAGCAATATTGATAAGAATAAGAATGACAACAATAGCAATAACAATAGTACAATATTACAATAAGACAATAATACAATAACACAAAAACAATAACAATGCCCAACAGTAAACTAACATAGCTATTGAAAAGTGCACATTTGTATTTTCCTATTAAAATGGTGAATTCCATAGATATGTTAGTTTATAAGAGGGAAACGGTAGTGCCGTAATAATAGTAAGAATAGTAGTAATAACAGTAACTATAATTGGAAGAGTAATAGTCACACCAGTGATAAGTAGTAATAGTCATAATACTAGTACTAGTAATAAAAGTAGTACTAGTAGTAAAGTAGTAATAGTAAGAACTTAACAACATTAGTAATGGTAGTGATGATGATCACAATCAACAAACACGTACCCAATCTGCGGCAGAAATCAATACAAAACATGGGGATAACAATGGGATTTTTCGTTGGATATGGGACAATGGTGGGATATTTATAGGCTATCCTGGGAACATTTTTGGAATCGTCAAAAAATCATGGTAACCATCCCCAATCTATGGCTGATTTTTTTTGGTGCAGCCCTACTTGACAAGACACCCGTGGATTCCGTGAGAATCCACGGGATTTTGGGGTACCCTATTTGAAACAAACCCAAATAACTCTGAAAATCCAATTGTCTAGACATCACCAAATTAAAATAGTCACAATCACGAAAGGCCAGGTTGGTGCAAAACTGCCGAGAGCACTGAGAACCACCACCCCCTCTCCTCCACTTTGGGTGCCACATCACTCCCATTCCTCTGCTCAACGACTCTTCGTGGGGTGGGATACGGGATGACCAAGAAACTTGCTTCAAAGCTCCAGTTTTTGCACAAGGGAGCTTCTGGCAATCCTGAAATTCCATGGAAAAAATGGTGAATCATAACAATTTCAATAATTTGACAAAAATCGTCATCTTCTTATTCTTCATTGCCAGGAGCCCATGGGACACTGGGTTGGCTCACAGCTCCAGCTGAAGCTCCACTTGTCCAAAGCCTCGAGGGCTTTTGCCCCCCAAAAAATGACCCCCTCCATATGTGCGGTGGATAGGAAATGTATGGAAATGTTGGGTATCTTCAGAAATGCTATTCGCAACATCCCAGTTTGGGAAGTGGCTAGTAACTAGATAAATCATAGCTTCAAGTTTCATGGGATTTATGGTTTATGGTCAATGGTTACTTAACTCCCTATAAGAATCGATTGATGAGCATCACTGTGGGAAAGTAACCCATGTTTTGACCTTACACATGGGACCCAAAAGGAATAGATGCAACACTAAACCAGGAGGTCGTGTTTTTTGTATTTAAGAGTAGGGGTATAGGGTTATAAAAGGGAATTAGCCCATAATCGTACAATAAATCCAACCATCATAGGGATATAACGGGCTGATGTTGATATTGAGACGTTGATACTTGATAAAAAAAATGCCAATAGCCCAATAGCTACTAAGTTTTTTTGTTCAGTTGGAACAAAATGCTGAAGGATCTGAGGTCCATGCACTGTCTGAGGCATAAGTGGCTCGCTGCCTGGTGTCAAGGATGGTGGTCGCGACCCCGTCAACAGGTCGCAAAATAGTGAAAGAAACCGCAACAGTTTTGACGCACAATACAAAATGGAGGATAAGACTAGTGACTAGTGGCACTAAACAAAAAAAAAACGATTTGCCAGGTCAGACGAAGAGTAATGACAGTCATGACTCTGATATATAGTTGAACAACAAGAATGACAATATCAAATGTCAAACCACTAACCCACAGGTTTTGCTGACCGTTGGACCTTGCCAGCTTGGAAGGTGAAGTAGGCAAAGTCTGCCTGTGGGAGGAACTGAAACAGCTACGCGGGAGTGTTTCTGTACATGTCATGCACAGATCTCTGCATCATGAGTCTCTTTTTCATTTACATATATAAATGGTAATAGTGAGATATCTATCCAAAATCGTCTATCCAAAAGATTGGAGCGATGAAATTGGTCATCTACGCCCTAGTGGCCCTGTAGTGCCCCTCCCTCGCCCCGCCTGAGAGAGGTTGCTGGGAACTGGTACCTCAACGGCGACTTGACCAACAGACCAACCAATCTCCGGCTTTCGAACCCGCAAAACCAGGAATTCTGTGGCAAAATGTGACATTTCAGATCCAGCCCAGCCCAGATCCCCCAAAAAAACTGGGTTGGAACCTCTGCATCTTCTTTGCTTTGCCATCAAAAAACAGCCAAAAATCATAGAATTTCTCCAGGCATCTCCAGCAGCTTTGCCAGGTCACATTTGCAGGTAGTCGGGTGGCTGGTAGCTTAGCATCGGTGGCCACCTCGTGCTGGAAGCTCAAGGTGTAGTTCAAGGGCTGTGGCACCTGGCACCGACAATTGAAACCTGCAAAAAAACTGGGGTAAATTTGGGAAAATACGAGGAACATTGGGAAAATGAAATGTCAAAACCCATGGTCAATGGAACATGCTTCAAGATTTTGAGACAGCCGCAAATAGATGTCATTCCAAAAAAGGTGTATGGTATTTCGAAAGATTGAGAATTGTTTGAAGATGTTTGAAGGCTTCTATAGGGACTGTAATCTGTTATCTTGAGTCCCGACGGCGACGAATTGCCGAATTGCATAAAACGGCTCAGATCCACAGTCCTAGTCTCACCCAAGATACCCAAGATCGCCCTGTACTGGTCACACGACAAGGGCCTACACTTCTCACACCCTGACAATCAAACGTGGAAACAAACAATCAGTCACCGATGATTTACCGATTAAGAATGGTATCCATCAAAAAATGACTGTGTGTCCTATTCAACTGGAGATCTTCCTATTAAAAAATGAAGGTGTTCCTATCAAAAACTGTTCTTTTGTCATATTTCTCCTCTTAAGAGTGATGATTTTCCATTTCCAGGTTCCCCAGATCATCCAGATCCCCATTGGTGACCTCCAGCTGCGCTTCGACCCAAAAGCCCCGAGGCTTTCCTGTGGGCCTAGGGGATCCAAAATCTTTTTTTCGATGCCGAAGATTTCACCGTCTGGCTCTGAAAAAACTGATGATTGGTCTTTTCCTGGATCTCTCCCCATTTTTTTGTGGAACAACCATACCCTCTGGTAATTTAACATAGCTATGGAAAATCACCATGTTTAATGGGAAAATCCACCATTAATGGTCATTTTCAATAGCTATGTTAAATTACCAGAGGGTAAATTCATTAATGGGAATATCACTAACTGGAATGATGATGGAACAAAAAAATCAAACAAAACTGTGAGGTTCCAATCAGTTCGAAACGATGGGATGGAATGGGGAACTCTGAGCTGCCGACAACAACTCCTTCACCTCGACCTTCATCTGCAGAAGGCCCTCCTACAGGGCGGAAGGTATTTGTTTGTATAAATTACAATAATTTTGGTGGAATAAGATGGTGGAATCATGTCTATATACCTCTAGAAAATTTGAGTGGAATATCGCTGAAGTTGGAAAACGGAGTTTGTTATCTTCCATTAGATCACCATTCCAGTTAGTGGTATTCCCATTACTGAGTTTATGGTTGTTCCACAAAAAAATGGGGAGAGACCCAGGATCATCTCTATTTTTTCGTGTCTGTCTACGTGTTGATGAAATGCACATACCAATACAATACCCTCTGGTTAAATGTAGCTATTGAAAATGACCATTCATAGTGGATTTTCCCATTAAACATGGTGGATCTTTCCAGTTCGCTATGTTAGTCATTACCAGAGGGTATATGCGGGCACATTCAGGTTGTCTAGTCACTAGTCTAGTCACGTCGTCACGGTGGGAACTTTGGACGAACTTGATGACGTGCGTCACGTCTGATTTATGAAGAGCACCCAAAAAAAGGACACAGAAACATCAATCCACCTGAAATATTGGCTATATTACATAATATATACAGTATATATCTATATATAATATAATATAATATAATATAATATAATATAATATTATATAATATAATATAATATAATATAATATAATATAATATATATATATCCCTGTGACTGCCCTCTGTCGTTGATTCCTCGTTGATTATTCCAAATTTCCCCAATTCTGTGTGGTGTTTTTGATCCCCATTTCTTCAGGCCATTTGTGTTTCTATGCCCAGTCATAGCCGCATTTCTGGCCATGTTGATCCGGAGAATATGAGGTTCTTTACTTTCCAGTCACCAACTCACCAACAAATTTAGGGCCCCATTGGTTCCAACGGTACCAGCTACCCAACTATCTGCACCAGCAAAGGATCCTTGTTTGGTTGAACCGTCTTGAACCAACCTCCTTCTAACGCTGCGCCTGACGCCATCGTGGCATCAAAAATAGGGCAACCGTTGGTGGGTTTAAACATCCATGAAACATGCAAAGTTGGAATCACAATATTTGAAATGGTGTTTAATGGATCATTTATTTATTCATCTATCTCGTGTTTGGAAAATGGAGGTTAAAATAGTGATTGAAATGTTTGAAACCGCCAGTTGTGTATGTCTATCATCACAAATCATGGCAGGTTTTCCTGCCCGCAAAAGATCGGGACATAACAGTAGCTAGTAGCAACGCTCACGACACAAAAATGCCTTGCTCATCCCTGGGCTGCAACGCAGGACCATTTCAGACCATTTCAATTAGACATTCCAAGGTTCTATTTCCCCAAGGAATATCCAAAGGAATACCCTCCGGTAATCAACGTATCAATGGGAAATCCCCCAAAACACGGAGGTTTCTAGCTAGGAAAACTCTCCATCGGCCAGTGTCCAGTCCAGCCTGCTCGAAGGGAGAACCTCGTGTCTGGCAGCAAGGTCCCCTTGCCTCAGCAGCCGAGCAAGTGGAGGGTTTAACGGTAAAACCATCTATAATTGAGGGATTTTCCATTGGAATGTTTGATTCTGTTTGATTACCAGAGGGTGACCATTGTATTTCACATAGTATTGCATATTTTCTGCACAGGAATTGATGAACGTTGGTTCGCAATGGCAGGTTTGTTCACAAAGTGGATTCGACGCTGCTGAAAGCTCAAGAGCAATAAAACGTCTCGGTTTATGAGTAGAGTTGGGTTTGTCCACAATTGGCTGCCCCTCAAAATTAACTGGGTATCATCATTTCCCCTACTAAATTTGCCATTTGGATTATATCCCATTTTCAGACACACCCAAAAAATCCTCTTGTTGGTTGTATCTCTCCATGATTTGGTCTACCCCAATACTATCTGTTTTTCCCAAGGGATACGCAGTCGAAACGTCAGCGGCATGCCCTAGGCTGGGCTCAGCAATTGGTCGTAAAAGATGCATTGGCCTGGTGGTGTCATACCATTTGTTTATACTTGTGGAGGAGAATCTTTTTCCCAATACTATATAATATTATGTACTATATATATATATTATGTATATATATATTCTTATATATATATAAATGTATATTATATATATATTATACATATTATATATATATATATTATATATTATATATATTATATAAATATTATTTATATATATATATTTATATATATATACAGTACCAAGTATATCTAATGTTAATCCCATTTTTTACCTATTCTCCCCTCATTTTTGGGTAAAGTCACCGGCAGTTTTCATGCCGCTGGTTGAATCCCTCCAGTGATCCTCCAGCTTCCAGGCCCTGGCCCAACGGCGCCACGCGCAGCTGTAGGGAGCCCGAAGGGACTCGCAAGAAGCGTCGGTACCTGCTGACCGCCCGGGCCAAGGGGCCACGGGGGCTGAAGTTGACTTTTTGTTACCTTTGAATAAGATCTATATGATAGCTTATTATTGATATATAATATTTATATAATATATATATATATGTGTATTATCTCTTTGTTGTTAATGATATGCTGACGAATGTTGGTTTCTGTCTCCAGTTTACACTGGGCTAAACCGCTGTGTGTGGCTTACGACCGATGACTAAATCGTGTGTCTGTGTTTGTGTGTGTGTGTGTTTGTGTTTGTGTTTGTGTTTGTGTTTGTGTTTGTGTTTGTGTTTGTGTTTGTGTTTGTGTTTTTGTGTGTGTGTATGTATGTATGTATGTATGTATGTATGTATGTAAGTGAGTGTGAGTGTCTGTATTGTGTATGCGTTATGTATGTATATACACATACTTTCACAGGGCTGAATTGGTTAAACCCCCCATTTTGTATTGGGTACGGAATGTCACAACCCCACACCCGTTATGCAGCAGTCAACCTGTGTCTGCCAAGCCACGATCTCTGAAGTGAGCTTTTGACACAGCAGCCGGGCCCTAACCTCACCGCTGTTGCTAGTAGCAGATTATCACAATTTGGGGGGTACCCTGGGTACCCCCTACATGATTAATCAACTAGGAATGATTCATCCAGGATTGGCATTACAATATGATACGATATAAACTATAAACTTTCAAAAACTGGGTCTGTTCAAAACATGGGGTCACCAACAGCCATTGGGATGTTCACCAACTGGGAATACCAGTCAGATACTGGTGGATGTGACCATGACCCATGACCCATGACCCATGACCCATGACGTATGATGACATATGACACATGACCCATGACCAACCATGACTAACGGGAATGTCACCAATATCTATAAACATAGCATAAATGAAAGTGTCAAACCTTCAACTCTTGCCTGACCTTTTTCTGTTGTGGTGCGGAGGAAACCCTGCCTCAATCCTTGGGTCTACTTGCAGGATCCGACGTTGGGAACTGAGAACCCTGGTGATCCCCTTTTTTCGCTTATCCCATGTAGAAATGGGTGGTTCTTAACTAATTAATGGCCAACTATCCTTTACTATGGCTATTGATCTATTATAAATGGTGTGAAGAACTGCGTATCCTATCTGTAAACTAAACTAACTACCTGATTGAACTGGGGTGATTTACAACATTTTATAACTCATCTACAGTTCTCCCATCTATAAATGCAGCCTAACCCATGATTTCCAGGGCTAAAAAAAAACAAACTGGCTGAACTTGCAGCGTTTCCATCCCCAAGGTTCCCAAGGTCCCCAAGGCCAAGGCGAGTCGATGATGACGCTCTGAACCTGCGAAGAATGAGGGATTCTGTTTGGATTCAGGGCTAGTAGGGATACTGTTGATAGGAAATCCTTATGCAAAAAGAAAGATGATTTACGGGAAGTATAGAGAGTCTACTGAGTCTACTAGAATGTCAGGGGATTTCATGGGATTGCAATGGGATAGAATGGGGAACACGCCAAAAATTGGCAGTTTGGTAGGTACAATGATGCTTAACAAGCGGACGGAATGTGATACCCTGTTTCAGACAACCCCATATAGTTAAATAGTGTGGTGATGAGTCTTAGGATTGAATGATTTCACAGCATTCAGTCTTAGTACAAGTTAGTTGTGTCATGTTGTATCCTCAGTGCTTGTCAAAGCTCCCATGAAATGTCAAAAAATGCCATAAAATTGGGAATTGGCTGCCATCACCCAAAAAAAATGCTTGTTGGTGTGATTCCCCTACAATCTCTGGATGATGTTCAAATGGTGCTGCTGTTGCGACCTGGAAGTCCAGGTCGAAGATCCCATTCCCCGTTGAGGGCGGATTTACAGGATGAATCCTACCCCCCAGAAACCATAGGATCCATAGGGGTTTTGTAGGGCCTTTGTAGGGGATAAAAACACATATGACTGGGGCCATGGGCCATGGAATTCTGCTTTTAATGCCTTTTTTTTGAACGGCTGACAGGAGTGATGGATCATCTTCCTGGGCTGACTGGGATCAACTCGACATGGAAAACTGGAGGAGCACCAATTTACCATGGCCCAGTGGAAATAGTGAGTTGTTCCATTAAAAAATGGTGTTGATTTTCCATAGTTATGCAAACGTTTACCAGAGGGTAATTGAACAATTGCTGTCTTGGGGATATTCGACTGATCCTAGTGGAAATGGTGATCTTGACTCCATCTGCCTCTGGCAAAATCACAATATCTCCAGCCACAGCCATCACAGAGAATTCCTCAGTCAAGGCTTCAGAAATCCTCACAACCCTGGTGGATGAAGTTGGTCAATTTCCCCAAGTGTCGCTGCTTAAACCCCCGGATTTGTTGAAATCCCAAAATCCCCATTTTCACCTGGTTAATGGCTACTGGAATCTGCTATTATAATGGTATATTAATGGTTAATACAATGGTTAATACAATGGTTAATATGCCATTATACCATTATACGGGATGCTACTGGTTAATATGCAAACTTCCTCATTTCACCTGCCCCCGTTGAGCCCCCCACCGACTCGACCTTCGTCGTCTCGTCTGCGGCACCCAGCCGGTAGTCCCCGTTGCCGCAGGCTTCACTGGGACAGTCCAAGTGGAGGATGCCCAGCCTGCAAGGCTTTGGGAAGCTGAGATGTTCACCATGTTTTTTGGCCGTGAAATCAAAGGAAACCCATGATAAATTATGATACAAAATGGCAAAATACCATTGTACCACCATGTTTTTAGGTTGCGGCTGAAGTTTGTACGAAGTGGCTAGCAATCATGGATATGACCCAGCTTCACATGGGATACCCCCCACCAACCAGGACGGAGTGAAGCATAAAAATCCGTCCCCGGGATGATCAAGAAATGAAAATACAGGGCCCAAAAAAATTAAGTGGAAATGGGTCTTTTAACAGGAATAAACTTGGAAAAAACACAGAGAATTATTTGGGCATCTGCAATTTTCAGGTTCTAGATATGTTGACCCATAGCGTGTCAAGCTGTAGCTGTTGGATGCTGTTGGAGGGTCTCAGGTACCCAAAATCACCTGCCCTTTGCATCCAACTAATAGATGTGTGGTCACCATATCCAAATCCGCTGGTTACCCTCTGGTAAACTAACATAACTATGGAAAATCACCATTTTTAGTGGGAAAACTCACTATAAATTGCCATTTTCAATAGCTATGTCAGCCATTACCAGAGGGTCAGCATCCGACTTCTTGGTGGTTCATACCTGTTGCCATCCCCTCTGGTTGGCAAGTCTCCCCATTTTTGCAGGGAAAATCGCCGTCCTTGCATGAGGAATCAAGAAAATTACTGCTAGCAAAATCATCCAAAACATCCCTATGTTTGCTAAATCATCTTCAATCCAAGTGGCTATGGATCAATACCTATTAATACCATTTTTAGTGGGTTATTCACATCCATAAATCCCAGCTATTTTGATGTGAACTACAGGGGTACCAGGTTTTGACACACTGCCAAGTGTTCTCCTGGGTCCACGGGATCCTCCACTTCGGGACCCGGGCTCAATGGAGGTTCCCTGCGACATTGGAAGATCCAGGGCCTGGGAGGGGAAGTCATTGATCTGTTCACCTAATGTTAGTTGATAATTGATAATGGTCAAATATATATATATAATATAATATATATATATATATAATAATATATATATATATTATATTATATTATATTATATTATATTATATTATATATATATATTATAATAT
>Ga0126342_10015852_pt1 | contig 13175 bp, 16 predicted proteins | sample Cyp1metagenome_FD_92528 | JGI IMG/M metagenome (GOLD analysis project Ga0126342, IMG submission 92528) | Coral microbial communities from Lord Howe Island, Old Settlement Bay, Australia - Cyphastrea 1 metagenome | ecosystem: Host-associated > Invertebrates > Cnidaria > Coral ... | reverse complement strand
AGAAGGTATGCCAGATAAAGTGCCAGAATGTTTGCCAGAACATATGCCAGAAGATTTGCCAGATAGAATGCCAGATAGAATGTCAGAAGATATGCCAGAAGATATGCCAGATAGAGTGCCAGATAGAATGCCAGAAGATATGTCAGAATAGATGCCAGAAGATATGCCAGATAGAATGCCAGATAGAATGCCAGATAGAATGCCAGAAGATATGCCAGATAAAATGCCCGAAGATATGTCAGATAGAATGCCAGAAGATTTGCCAGTGACAAAACGATAGATGTCATGGTGGGGATAACACGAAGTAAAGTAATTTACTATCATTCATCGATGTATTCTGTGTTTTCGATAACAGGGCTGCTTTGCTAGCACCGGCAAAAGAAACAAAGGTTGCGAAGAATTTGGAGCCCCAGAGGCCTGGTCGACCACAGAACAAAACGGAGACCGAAACCGGGGAAGAGACAATTTCATCCTCAACAGATCAGCTTGATGGCAGCAGCAACAAAAGCATCGCTCTCAGACTTGGCCGGTGTGCATTTGCAGCCTTGCATTCGAAGAATCCTGCCATTGCCTACACGGCCGAAATTTCACGGCTACAACTAGGTGGTTGCGATGTTGGGCACAAGTACCATGATGCCAACACATTGGAAGCTCTGTCATTTGCATCTGTGAAGCTGTGCCGTGAAGCCTTGCGTCAGTCCATGCGACAGCCGCCCTTGAACTTGTCGCGTTTTGGACTTCGTTCTTGCTTTTCTGCCTCTCTGGATGGTGTGACTCTCCCAAATGGGCACACAGTTTTGCCCACCGTGGTGCACTTCACGGATGCCAAGGGTCAACTTCAGTGGGCTATGGCTGGATCTGAAATTCATGGGGTGGATTATTCTGGCAGGAGCACAGCCAAATTGTTTTTGAAAAGTTTGGCTTTCTTGGCCCCTTCAGAAAAATCACCAGAGTGGAGCCAATTTTGGGACCATTTGATATGTGTTTGCGGTGATGGAGCCATGGTTGGAAACACCGGCATCTCAGTGGATTTGCACATCGCAGAAGTTCTGAAGCTCCAATACCGAAGTGGCATGCAAGACGCTTTCCATGAGTTTGATTTGGTGGGACGGCCACTGATGACGGAGCTGCTGGAAGTACCTCTTCTGCCTGTCCTTGCTCCACATGCGCCACTATTAGACCCGGCGGTCCCCAAGCCAGAGCACGCATATCTGCCTTTGCCAGCATGGTTCCGGAGTATGGCCCAAGACTGCCCACGACTGCCAGCACAAGCTTGGGGATTTGGCGCTGGCATGAACGAAGGGTTGCTGGAGCAAAGGGGCATGAAAAGAGGTGCCGACACTGAGGACCTGGTTTGCTTTTTGCATTGTTTTGTGAGGTGAAGGGATGCAGTTGGGGCTATATTGTGTACAGTGTAACAGATGCTCGTGTTATAGCAACGGTGACAAATTCTTGCATAATTTTAGGATATGACACAAGTTTGTCCATACTACCAACCTTTGAAGCTGAGTTTAGCCAGAAGTGCCAACATAATTGTGACCAAGCAGCAGTGCCAGGAATCAGCTGCTGGGCCCAGCAAGCGGCGGCGGCAAGCATCTTCTTCGAGCTCCTCAACGTCTTCAAGTGACAGTGAGGATGACGAAGCCTTTGGGCAATCCATAGCTGGCTGGCTTAAACTACAAAAAAGGTTTCGTCGGCTACTTGCTTATGGGCAAGGAAAGGAGTTGCTTCGCAGAGTGGCTGTGGCAGCTGGTCGTCGGAGAGATGTGGCCATCCAGGCCCCAGCCCGCACCCGTTTCCTTGTGTACAACAATGGTGTCTTGCAGCAGAGCTTGAAAGATTTCCAGCTTCGCATCTCGGGCTTGATTGAAATGCAGAAAGAATTCCAGCGCCGGGTCAGTGCCGCGCAAAGGCATGCTGCAACTCGTCAATCCGCACCGGAGCCACCAATCAGCATGAATGCGCCCTTGGGTGTTTTAGCTCGGGGCTCAGGCCCTAAGCCACGCAAAGAGAAACAAAAAAGCAATGCAAAGGTAGCCCGACTTCAAAGCCAACAAGCAAAGCGAAATGAGGTGCTGGCAAACCTAGCTAGGCATGCTACAGACAGCGAGAGCCTATTTCACATTTTGATGTTCGTGGACGTCATGCAGCCGTTTTTCAAAGGAGCTTTGCTTGTCCAGCGCTCCGATGCAGTTTTCTTTGAAGTGCAACGGGGCATCTTGGAAGTGCACGACACCTTGCTGGAGGCCACATCCCCAAGCACTTGGTCAGTCACCACGGCAGCTACGAGGTAGGGCACTCGTCGGATATCCTAGGGGTGAATAGGGGTATAGATTTGAACTTGTTGGGCATGAACATTTTTCTGCGGTCAACTTGCGCCATTGAGATGTGCGCCTCCTGATACAGCACGGGCATTTCCACAAACATGCAGGGCTGCACTTGGATTTTTGCACATACATGGCTGGCAAGTCTTTATCCAAATGTCAATGCTGCTTTTTGGAAGAGCAGAAAGAAGGAGATAGATAGCGGCTACTGCCGCCTGTGTCTAAAGTAGATGTACTTTTTAAAAAAACATGGAAACGAAGCAGGGGAACACATCTGTTCCCTTTCGTTCCGATACCTCACATTCCCTGAAAGCCACTGGTTCCTTTACATGCTGTCCATTGTTCGAACATTGCGTCACTTGCAGGGCGTGCAGGCAGCAATTTTCCGAACTTTCAGCTGAGGGTCTCTAGACTTCGTGTCAGCTACTTCTCCTCCTCCTCCTCCTCCTCCTGTCCTCTTCTGCTCCGCTTCCTGGCTGTCATGCTGTTGTTGCTTTTGCTATGACACGCGCATCATACCATGACAGTGCTAGCGATCTCATCGTGAGTATGGGCTTTACCCACTTGAACACTCTAGACTATGCATGATTCTCATGGTCACAGTCCGGACCTCGCCCCCCAGGAAAAAAAAAATTCAGTGCCGGAGCTCAACATGGTGTTCATATCAAATAAATTTGGGGAAATGCCAAAATTGGATTCCAAAACAGGCGTCGCAGAAATTATTGCAGTTCGTGCTATCCCCGTGCTGGCATATGTCCGGACAGATGTTTAGACATTCCGTTTGACAAATGTTCTGATATTCCGTGTCAAATATATAATCTGATATATGTGAAGACACATCCGGTTTGACGGTGCTTGTATTAGTATATCCTCATTTTCTTATCTGAGGTAATTTTTCGCATATATTATAACATGTTCTTTGGCATCTTCTTATTTGAAAGTATAGCTGGCAGGTTATATGACATAAAGTTTGACATTTTCCCTGGCATTATCTGATGGTCTATTTGCCCTATGGTTCGGGTCTGGTGGAGGCCAGAGAGCGGGAGAGCCTCCAATAGGGTTTGGGCCTTGTGGGGCCCAAAAGCAGAAATCTGGCAAGCTTGCCGGAGGGTTCCGTTCTGTCGGGTCGAGGGTCGAGAGAGCTGGCAAAAGCACACGCGAAGTTGTGTGCGCGTGTGTCTCTGTCTCTGTGTGTCTGTGTGTGCGTGCGTATGTGCGTATGTGTATGTATGTGCACGCGCGTGCGCATGTACGCTTGCGTGCGTGCGTGCGTGCGTGGGTGTGTGTGTGATCACCAGTGTGTGTGTGTGCGTGTAACATCTGAACAGATGTAAAACTTCTGCTATATTCCTTTTTTATCTAGCAAGGGGTCACCGGGGTGTGGGGGGGTCGGTGACCAACGAAGACATCTCCCCGGGACCCGTCAAAACGTACCTGCAGGACTTCAGTGGTGCACCTGGGGGCGTCTAAGTCGCAGCTGGTGGCCACCGTAGTTATATATATAAATAAATAAATATATATATATATAAATATATATATATAAGGTTAGGTCTAGGTTTTTATGGGATTCAGTTCTCATCGGATCACTTCAATGATCCAGTTCTATTCTAGTGCGATTTCCATGGTGATTCCGATATGGTGCCATGGACCCAATTGAGGGAACCTTTTTTAAGGTGAATGTGGACAGACCTGACTTCCGAATTTACATTTCTAATGTGAGAATTCATTTCCGTAATGTGCAACAGTCAGCCTTGCCGTTCACCACCATGTCGCGACTTCTCGCCGATCCTGCTGTCCTTGTGAACCCTTAGTTAAACTCCTACTTGAATGGGGCCACGCCGAACAGCTAAAGCTTCTGATGCAACATGCAGCATAAAGGATGTTCCAGGCAGGTACATGCTTTCCAGGTGTGGTGATCTCTTTCTTTTGATTGTTTTCTTGTGAGGTCAAACATATTGTGCACCTGGGGCTTGAACAGCTGTTTGCTGTCCACGTGGCTTGATCGACAAATGTCCCCTTTGAGGGAAAACACACAATTTTTTAGGTTTGATATTGTTGTTTTTCACCCCTCTTCATCAACTAGTTCCCCATTTGGTCCCTAATTATCCCCGGTGCCCCTCTGTAATGTGTCGTGGGTTTAGGTGTGTGCTGTGTGTTTCCCTTCCCCTCCCTGCGCTGTTTTGTGTCCGCTTTTTTCTTCCTCTTGCCTTTCAGGGTTGACCCGGCTCCGGGCCAGGTGCGTGTGTGTGTGTGTGCGTGCGCGTAACATCTGAACAGATGTAAAACTTATGCTTTGTTCCTTCTTTTATCTAGCGGGCACTTCGGTGGTGCACCTGGGCGCATCTAAGTCGCAGCTGGTGGCCACCGTAGTCCTCTATATATATATATCAGGTTAGGTCTAAGTTTTCATGGGATTCAGTTCCCATCGATGATCCAGTTCGATTCTAGTGTGTGTGTGTGTCTTTGTGTTTGTGTGTGTGTCAGTGTTTGTGTATGCATGCGAGCGGGCATTTCGGTTAAAACCCAGGAATCCTCACCCGGCAGGTGGGGAAAATCATAGCACAAAGAGAGTCAGAACATATGTCAGACAATATCTGCTGATACATGTGCAAAAAAATGACATCAAAACGATAATTGTTTCAAAACTTTCCCACCATCCATTTTCAAAATCCAAAAAATGCACATAAAAGAGCAGTCACACAATGCCAGAATGTGGCGGAAAGTTTGTCGGAACATGTTGCAGTAAAGACGTCTATACACCGAAGAATTTATTAGGATATATCTCGAAAGGCAAATATCTTTGGATTGGCCCCAATGCATGTCAGCACAATGTTGAAATTTTCGATAACAGCGATGATACGAAGTCCTACACGTTTGCAACAGGCGGTCTTGATTGTCCTGTTCAATTGACGTGCTAGGTCTCTACGAGACGTGGGCTTCAAGATGCGTTTTTTGAAGCGCCTCCTTCTTTTTGTGGACCATCCTCGAGAATGGCTCGACATGTACTGGGTGACCTTATCTTGTCACAAGTGGTGGTGTTGGCAGACACTCCGGGCCATGTCCACATTCATGCTCACTGGCTTGTATCAGGGAGTGAGGCCGGGGTTGTGTCCATTTTTTTGGGGCCCTAACTTGCATGGAGCTTGGCGTTTCTTTCTTGGTGTAACCAAAAAAGCCATTGCCTCACGGGAGTCAGGCTGAATGCTGGGCAGCTGACGGTTCCAATTTCAAATTTGGAGGGCTGGAGGCGACGCTCTGCAGCGCGTTCCCAGGTGGCCAGCAAGAGCATAGAGGTGGCAGTATCAAAAACTTTGGGCATCTGCAAGCATTTTTCCGATCGCTTTAGTGAGAAAGTTTTGCACTCCCTTGGCTGCCGCCTTCCACCGGCAGTCCTGGCGGCTGCAGTGGTTTGCTTTGATTTACCTAGGCTGTTGGACCCAGACAGAAAGTTGCCGCAAGTCCCGATGAAAGAGTTGCGGGTGCTCAGCACCTGGGCGCATTTGCGCTTGAGCCGCATCTTAGAATTTCCTGCCTTCGAGGATCTCGTCCAGCAGTACCAAGATTTGCTTTCGCATTGGCGTGACAAGGTTGTGGCCACTTGGGACCTTTTTTGGACTTTGCGTTGTGCCACAACGAAGTTTCCAAATGGAGGCAAGGCAGTGGTGCCCGCTTCCTGGCTTGCCATCAGCAGAAGAGCGGTTCCAACTCCTTTGACACTTGGAAGTTCATCCGTGATGCGTTGTTTTATCCAACTCGTAGCATGAGAGGTGAATGTAACGTAGCATGGCCTTGGCTCCTTGCACTTCGCACCCTTCTCAACGGAACAATATCCCCGCATTTGCCGAGTCACTCTTGATTCCGTGGCCAGTTCCAGAATATGTTGCTTTCACCACCATGTCCAAGCTGAGGAAAGAAGGTGATGCGTGCGCTTTCACGCGCAAGGTGCGGCCGAGCGGCCTCAGAGAATTCATTGTGACTTTGGAATGTCTCCACTATCGATTTGATTGGACCAAAGCCTGGGCATCCTTGCATACTTTGAAGGAACTGGTTCCTGACCATTGCAAGGAGGTGTTTTTCTTGTTTCATGTGACGGGGTCAGTGAAAGTGTCAGAGCAATTGTGTGAAAGCCTAGCTTCAGTTTTGAAATACTTGGGCAAAGACCGCCCGAGCGCCGCGACAGAGAGTATTGTTTCCAAATGTATCATGCGGGTCAGTGGCTTGACCGGAGCAACAGCAGGCAACAGCAGAGAACGACCTTCTGATTCAAAGAATGTGGTGTGAAGTGGCAGGCGTGGATTCAGTGGACAAGATCCGTTTCCATGTCAAAGACCGGAAACAGCGGGAAAAGCGATTTCCACTAGGGCATGGCAGTAAAACCTTGCATTCTTTTACTCTGAAAATGCGAGCCAAGAACAAAATCTCTTTCTCTCCAAGACAGATGCGCCGGGTGTTGCGCCCACGAAGTGGGCAGACAGCATCCCTTCACATGTGGCGCCGTCATGCCCGTGAACAAAGAATGTCAAGTAAATCTTGACACGAAACGGATGTCAAAACGTGTTTCAGGAGCCACTTTGTGTTAGCTTTTCAGCTTTGGAGTGTGGATTGAGGAGCTAGCTATGGTTATTAAACTGTTGAGGGAACACCTATCTTGGACAAGATTGAGATTAGCAACGAAATTGCACTTGGAGCTATTTTTTGGTGCAGCAAGAAATAGGCAAGGATAGAGACTTGGGGCACTTTCCTCTTTGAAAGCCTCATGCAGTGAAACAGTAGACTTTGAATGGAAATATTCCAAACAGCATGTCTACAGTGAGGAGTTCTTACGGGAAGTGTAAAGGCCGGGGTTTGAGGTTTGAGCAGGGTGCTCGAAATGGCCTCCGGCTTTGCCTGCGCAGGCTCACGCAAAAATTCCCTTGTGAGATGGCCATGTCCATGTCGGCTGCACATAGCCACACAAAACAAGTGTCTTGCTTTGCTCCTTTTTAAACGGTTTACATTTACCGGTGCGCCTTTTCTTTGGGAGCTATATCAATTTTTTGTGGCAAGTGTGGGGCATCCGGAATACTTTGCGGTCTGAAACGTCGTTTTGCATGGCCGGTGCCTCATTCCCATGGCAGGTGTGGGACTTCTGCTCGTTGCTAAAACGTTGGCAGGTATGGGTGGGGGGTTTTAGCTGCCATGTGTTGTGATTTGAGGAACTTGGACTATGTTTTGCAAGGGTCGCCAGTCTCGTTTTGCGAAAGAGCTGTCTTTTGGGATTTGGGACACGATGATTTCGCGTCGCAGGTGCAATACTTCGGATGCCTCAGGCTCTTTTTTCGTGGAAGGCACAGTATTACTCTGTAGAGCTCAGTTGAATGCACGGGTGAAACATTGTTTTTCACTTTCTCAATCTTCATTTTTCGCGGTATGCGCCGTGCTTGGTGAAAATCAAACATGTGCTCCCGCAACCGCAACCTTCTCGGCAGTTTGTGCGTGCCAGATAGCTCTTGTCGTGCCGTGACTTTGATATTTTCTCTTTCGCGCAACCTTCTCTGCATTTTGTGCGTGTCAGATCGCTGCTGTTATAGTGTGTTGCGATTTTTGTTATCTCTTGCGCAACCTTCTCGGCACTTTAACGTTTCAGACCCCTTTCGCGCTGTGGCTTGGTTCTTTTCTTTGTGGCAAGATCTTGTCGAGACCATGCGGAAATTTTATTCTTGAAGAATTTCTTGAATGATCTTGTGTAGGTCCTTGTGAGAAGATCCCGTAGAGATCATACAAAAGCTGTCAAAGAAGGGTGAAACCCCTCAAGAAGTCCTTGCATGATCTGGTACTTACAGGTCCTTGTGAGAAAAAAAAATGTGCCCCTGATGATTGTACAAAAGTCGTTCTGGGATGCTCTTAGGAAGTTCTTGTACGAAGATTTTTTTAGACCCTCTAGAATTGAAATCGTATGACATTTTTTTGGGGGGTTCCTGCTCTGAAGTCCTCGCGTGAGGTCCCGGTCAGAAAACATAGTGTTGCTCCCCATGACAAAAGCACATCCCTGTTGCTGCAGCCCCGAAGCTGCGTAGTTTAATCTGTTACTGTTTCCGTAGCTACTGTTGCTTGTAGCGTCTACATGGTTTCCCTATCTCCCGCACTATTTGGGGTCTCTTGCCAGTGTATTGAAAGCCTCAAAAATCCACAAAAATATTATTGGGAGCTAGCTGATACAGTCGGAACCCCCTGTCAAAGCGGGCGCTTTGAAAAATGGAACTGCCCCAGATGCAATTGTCCCATACAAAAAACATGGCCAGGATAGGTCTGATGTATTTTGTCAGCATTCATGGCCCATTGTTGTTCCTCATCAGCCGTCAATCTATACATACACCCCAGGCTACATTGGAGAAAATTGCTGGTTTAGGCCTTGCTGGTGGAGCATCCGCGTGGCCTGAGGTCAGCAGATGGCGAAGATGGAGCAAAGCAGCCGCAGATCAACGCGAAAGCTACTGGGAACAAAGTCCCCTATGCCCGCAAGTCTTTCCGAAATGGACCGTTCCTGGGTTCAAACACTGTTTGACTTTGGCATGTCGCAGCGGAGTTGCAATGTCGTCGTGAGCCACCACACACACATGAACTTGAGTGTAATCAATTGAACATTTTCTGAAGACTTAAAATAGGTAGCCTAGTTTTGCTCAAGCTACCCGTGGATTCGTGAGTTTTCCGTTTGCATTTAGCTGAGGAACGAAGACTTTGTGGTGAAGCTCTTGGAAGCTTTTTCCACTGTGGATTGCTTGGTCTGTCCCTTTGCTGGCGAAGCATTTTCTTTGACATCCCTGGCAGGCCTGGTATTGCCAGGGCGCAACGCCATGACAATGTGACAGCCAACCCAGTCACTGTGAATCAATAGATTTGCATGTAATTGAAGACATCTAGCCTCTTGTATTCCTATACAAGTAAAGGCGAAGTTTTGCAAGTGCAAAATTATATTTCCACTTCCAGCACCTCGCTTGCTTCGACATGGATTATTGTTTATCAATTCTCTGGTCCAGGTGGCGTGCTCAAGTACAATCAGCAATCCTTTGGTCTCCGGCCTGCTGCAATGGTGTTGTTACCAGCTCCCAGGGCATCCGGCAGCAAGGCTCGAGCGGATGTGATGAAGCATGCCTTTGCTCACATCTTGACAACGTTGTCGACTGCTCTCTTGCAGAAGAGCTTAGCGAATGTGTGCAGGGCTGAGATGCTTTGGAAATTCTTCCCGCCATCAACCCGTAGGGTCCAGCAGATGCATGTTGAGATCGACGACTGTACTATCAAATAGACCCTTTTATTGTCATATCTCTGATTCACTATTGTATGCAGGTTTGGAACTTCTATCGCGTTTGAATAACCAATGGCACGATTCTCTAAATTTCGGCCAAACATTGCGGTTCAACTCTGCCAAGGTCTGGTTTCTCTGACTCGGGAACACCTCGAAAGCCACGTGTCCTTGGTCGAACTGACTCGGCTCCGGATGAGGTTGCCACGACTGCAGCTTTGGGAAAGACATCGGATGTGGCGGCCGTAATCCTGTCCGAGGATTTCCCATGCCTGGCAGACTTTGCCGATGAAACCTTGCCTGACTCAGATGAAGAAGGAAATGATCAGCAAACGTCCCAGAACCTTGACAGAGCTGTGGTGAGCAGGAGGAATGAGGTGAGCCGCTCGAAGCATGCCATCCAGGTCCAGACCAGCCCAACACAGGCAGCTGCAGGCTTGGGCTTGGTGGCGACGAAGCAGTTGAAGGCTGGCACCCTGCTTCCAGTCAAAGGTGTGTGGTTCTACAGCATGGAAGAGGCTCAGGCGTTCTGCATCAACAACACTTACCTCTTGCAGCCCCTTGATTGCATTCAGATCGTGGCCAAATGTCGCATGCCGCATGTCAATTTTCCTGTCGCAATCGACCTTGTAGCCCATTTAGCAGGCAACTTACACAAACATCAAGCATGCAAGTGAATCATTTGAGGGTGATGGTCATCATGGCCTGGGGGTGCCTGCCGGCCTGTCCAGGTCGATCGTGAAGCAGAACCTTGCGGATGCCCCGCCACGCTTCTTCGTTGTCACTGGCCTGGCGCGCTTTGTGAATGACTACAGAGGCCAGGATGTCGCCAGTGCAATCCTCTCGGTTTCAAATCATGCTGTGGAGGTTTGCAGTTCGGATTCATTACACTACTTGCAACTTGCATCTGTCCATTTTCCCTCTAATTAGTACGATCTCTGAAATACACCATATAGGACAGAAACCAATTGGGAACCAAATAGAACCTGGATTTTCGTTTCGAGTATTTGACTTTAATATGTTTGTCACCCTATGAAGTATTTTCAGCTGGTAGTAGTTTGGATGCTTGGCACACTGGTTGACCCAATTTGAGATTTGCGGGCAGGAGTCAACAAAGCGCCGAATGTGAAGTTGAAGTGCGACGCAGCAGCTGGTTGGGGGCAGCACACGCTGCAGCTTCAGGTGACGAAGCAGGTAGCGCGAGGTGCAGAGATCCTCCTCTCCTATGGGGAGGAGTATGGGCTCCCGCAACTCCCTCCGCCAGTGTTCGCTGCAAAGGTTCCGCGCCGCAAAAAAACCCAAAAGAAAACACCCGAAGCCGACGATGGAGTGAAAGCCAAGAAAGAAGAAGAAGCTGAAGCTGAGGGCATCGGCGAAGAAGTTGACTAAGTCTGAGTGTGCTCATGATGGCTTCCTGTAATGCCTGGCTGCAATGGACAGTGGGAGGGCTGCTCAACACAACAGCTCATGCACACACTCATTACATTTTCCCGGCTGCGTAGCAAAGGGTTCTCCTTTTCTAAGGGTCTGGTGGTGGAGGTGTGTTTCTTCGACGCTACTTTGCAACTGGCAACCATTTGCCACTGCTCGCAACCGTTCGCAACTTCTCACACTTGCTAGCAACCGCTCACAACCGTTCGCAATGACCATGAAGTTGACCCAGAGCGACTGCGGCAGAAATTTTGAATTTTGGGCAACTTTGAAAGACCTAGCACATCGTTTTGTGTGAGGGGCAGCAGCCAGGTGAGCGTGGTCACGCTATTTTGAAAGTATTTTTCTGTCCTTTTTCGTGGCAGGCTCAGCACTGCAGAGATTGTGGCGATGTCCATGATAATATTGCGCGTGGCATACATATTTTCTGAAAGCTCTGCTGTGCTGCGTGCTTTTTCAAAACGTAGTGGAACTGCTATGTAAAGAAATGCCAACATGCAAATTTCATGGCAGGTGCAGTTCGTCGCGGCGGGTGAAGTTCTGTTGCGTATGCTAAAATTCTCGTGGCAGGCGCAATAGGACAGAAGACGCTGTGAGATGCGATGTTTGCGTGGCAAGGGCAATAATGCTTGGTAAAGGTGCGAGCTGCCCTTCAACAGTACTTGTATGTCAGTGTCAGCTTCGCGCTCCCCGCTCAACACAGTGCATTCAACATGTCACAACTCCACGCGCTCTGCATTCCACACTCCACAACACCGTCCCTCCTACACTACGCTCCGCGCCCTGCACTCCTCACTTCCCACTTCACGCTCTACGCTCCACACCTAACACCTCACACTCCCCTCTCCATTTTCCCCGTGCCACGCTCCACACCCACCATGCACTGTACATTCCACTTCACTCTCTACCGCTTTACACTCCCCACTCCACACCCCGCACTCCACACTTTACACTTCACAGTATAGATTTTACAATCCACTCTCTGCTCTGCGACTACATTCCCCACAACGCACTGCACTCCCTGGTTCCCGCCATACTCGGCGCTATATATACGCTCTACTGACACGTAAAACGTCGCAGTGCCACGCCAGCCAACTAACCAGCTTCTATTTGGCATTTGTTGCCATGCCTGCCACGCAAAACTTGCTTGAATCTTGAACGTCAACACTCTACACTTCACTCCTTCCACCCCCCAGTCCACGCTCCATGTTCCACACTCCCCACTGTCTACAGAGTCTACACGCTGTGCAATCCACACTTCACACTACACGCTCTGCCCTCCTACATGCCACACTCGGCATTTTACCCTTCACACTCCACATGTTATCACGGTGTTGCTATGTGATGTGCATTAGGGTTTGTGGGCTGGACCGAAATTTCAGATAACTCCTTGTTGCTCTGTCATGCAGCTGGGAAGGACGCATGAGCGTGCGTGAAACTTCGCGCAAATGTCGCTGGAACGCCTTGTGGATGTGTCCGCGCATGGCAAAGACAAAAAAGTGAATCAGTGCAGCTGTTGTGCTCAGGGTTGTTGTTTGGAGATGTGAACAAGTACCATGAGGTGCAGATGAAAAGGATTTTGGAAAATAGTTGAAAGTACTTGAAACCTTTTAAAGGGAAGCGAAAACATTCATGCGTCTTGCTGAGATTGCTATAGGCTGCTGTGAGCCTTGGGTGCATCAGTTCAAGCCGTGTTTCGGATGGGTACCCGAACCCCCTATTTAGTTACCACCACATCGAGAAAATGAACCCTGGCCAGATGGCAGTTTCGAAGCCCACTAGAAACAGGTTGCACCACCTCAGAAGTTCCAGATAGCAGCTTCGAAGCCCACAGAAACAGCTCGTCGTGGGGCCTCGGGACGTCCCATGGCAATGCTGCTGTGAAAGTTTTGAACGTTGTAAGGCTTTCAAGGGGTGCTGGAAAAGGCCAGATGGCAGTGTCGAAGCCTAATAGAAAGTTGTGGCGCCTCGGAAGGGCCAGATAGCAGCTTCGAAGGCCAACAGAAACAGTTCGAGGGGCCTCGGGAAGTCCCATGGCAAAGCTGCTGGGAGGGTTTTAAGGCTTTTAAGGGGTGCTGGAAACGTGCCAGATGGCAGTTTCGAAGCCCAATAGAAAGAGGTTGTGGCACCTCGGAAGT
>Ga0126342_10015851_pt1 | contig 13176 bp, 7 predicted proteins | sample Cyp1metagenome_FD_92528 | JGI IMG/M metagenome (GOLD analysis project Ga0126342, IMG submission 92528) | Coral microbial communities from Lord Howe Island, Old Settlement Bay, Australia - Cyphastrea 1 metagenome | ecosystem: Host-associated > Invertebrates > Cnidaria > Coral ... | reverse complement strand
GTTTCGGCACAGTATTTAATCTCAGAGCTGATTCGTGGAATGATGGACGGCTTTGTTCTCCCGTGTTTGACCCAAAGAATGCTGAAAACTCGTCAGTTGGTTGCTGATGAGTGCTGTTTTTTTTCATGTTGCTTCCAGTTGGATTCCATTTTATATCATGCCTTTTATTTCAAAGTCATCTTTGGGAGTTCGAGCCGTTGTCACTACGATGACAGAGCTCTCCAACCAGCTTTCCATCCGCCAACCCGTGTTGGCCAGAACCTGATGTGATGGTTGAGAGGTGCCTTGCTCTCAACAAAGGAACTGAACGATCAAGAGTCTGAAACTTGTGGTTCTTTGAATCGTTGATACCTCGAAGATTGTCATGGTAAATATGGCCTTCGAACTCATGGTAAATATGGCCTTCGAACTTAGTTTCTCACCCCTTTCGATTCTAATGAATTAAACCTGTAAGCGCATTGATTAACCAGTGATTTGGCCCTTCGGCTCAAGCTTTTGCCAGTGAGATGTTTCCAATTTTTTTCCCCCCAACAGAGTTGAGTTAGATTTGGTACAGAAAAACACATCCAACCGAACTTTGGAGTTGCAGCATACCATCAGCGGAAAATGTCATCTAGTTCAAGATTTCAGGGTGAAACTTGAGCACTGTAGTCCTGCGGCCGCAAGACTGTGTGCCCCAGCTTCGGCGGTGGTCATGTTGTGCACTCGCTTGCTGTCTCCTATAGTCCTTTCAGTCATATCCGAGGGGTTGCCCATCAGCACCTCCTTACTGGAAGCCATCTCCCAAGACCGTCCCAATAGTGCCGTGTTTCCATCGCCACCAGAGCCGCATCACGTTCCACCCTTTCGTACGGAAATTGCTGGCGCGAAGCAGACGAACAAATTCTGGTCCAACTGGGCGGTGGAGGAGTGACTAAAGGCAGTTGATACGCTCTTTTAGTGAAACTGTTTGATGAAATTAAACTAATCATAAGTTATGTTTGTCGTTATCAGTACATGTTTGCTATATATATATATTATATAGTCATTATATAAGGTTTCGGCTGTAAGTGTGTTTGGAGGGAAGCTTTTCCCCCCCTCCTTCACACAGCACCGTCCTTAGCCGGCTTGCCACGGCCGGCGGGCTGCTTTCGTTGGGCCACTTCGAGCTTCTTCGACTTGCAGCCTTGTGCTCTCACTGCACCGTGCAGGCAGTGATCACCTTTGCTCATTGTGGGTTTCTTTGAGCGTGGCACCGCAATCTCCTTGGCTTTACACTAGCTGCCATTCGCTTGGCCTACTGTATTAGCTGGACTTTGTCATCAAGCTCGGGCTTGCATATTCCGAGTACTATAACATCTTTTTGGATTCCTTTTTGGGCCTGCATCACAGGTTGATTTTTCCCTGCCTTGCTCCCCTTCTTGGATTTCAACAATTTTGTGAATTTTGTCAACAAGCTGTACCGGGAGGAGGCTTGCTTGTGAATGTGGTTGATCTTTGTCCTGTTGGTTTTTACCTTCGCCAACTACGACATTGACTACCAGCTCTCAACGGAGAAGGCAGCGCAGGCAACGTGCTCTTGCGAGAGCTCTCTGGTTCAGACACCGCAGTGGGCTTGCAGTGCTCTACAACCAGCAGTCGCTGAAGGTTGCCAAGATCCTATCGTCCCATCACTCGAAGGACGTGCACCATATCAACAAAATCATGGACATGATGGACAGTTACCCATGGCATTGCAGTTGCGGCCGCCTCAATGGCAAACGCCACACGCACTGCCCCTCTTGCAAGGGGCATTGGAGCGCAGGCGTTCCGCACAGCAACGAGCCGAAGAGCCCACGAACATATCAGGGCACGGCAGACTACAATGCAGGTTGGGACTGGTCAGATACTGGACAGAAGCAGTTCAGAAAAGGCAAAAAGAACCAGAGATGGAGGAGCGAGAGTGCCAAAAGAGGTGGAAAAGGCAAGGGGAAAGGCTACAAGGGACAAGAGGCTGTGATGCCATCGCCCTTTGCGCAACCTGCACCGCCAGCCATTCCCCCTTGGCCCTCACCGGAGACCAGCTCTATGCAGCAGCAGGCTCCAATTGTCCCAGCTGCTCATTCAGCCCACCATGCAGAGCTTCTCTCGGCTGTCAGGAAACATTATCCGGATCTTTCACAAGCACCGGAAGATATTCAAAAGGCAGTCGACAAGTCCGAGAAAGCCACCACCAAGGTTTTGACAACAGATCTGAACAAGGCCTCCAAGCAGGTTGGCAAAGCTGCAAGACAGCTTTCAACAGTCAGAGATGCTCGAGCTCTTCACAGGCAGAATTGGTTGAAGCATCTTCGCGACTCAGTAGCGAGCTGGCAGAAGCAGTTGCAACTGTTCAAGGACCAGCAGAAAGAGTACGCAGATCAGCTCGCCAAAGCGCAGCAGGAGCTCAATTCGGCTCGACGCCACCTTCAGCACCTGAACAAGCAGGCAGCCGAGATTGGTGCACCAACGTCGACAGAAGCAGGCGAGACTGTGGCCAACCATGTGGAGCAGGACAGCTGCCCCAATTTCGAAGCGGAAGCTCAGGCACTTGTCCAGCAAGTACAAGAAAGCCTTCAAGAGAGCATTGCCGCTGTGTCTGCCGACAAAGCAGTAGACCTCATGTCGGAAGAAGAGGAGGACGAAACAGATCGGAAGAACAAACGCCCGCGATCCATGGAACCATTCGGAGGTGGACAGCAGCATGGATTTGGTGGGCCAACGTCATCACCCAAGCAGTGACGCTTGGCAGTGGAGATCTGTGTCTGAGTTTTCGGAACGAACTTCACCGTGCCAGGAAACATCCAGAAGGCGACTGTGGAGGCTGATGCCTATTGCCACGATCATCGTTGTGATGCAGCATGCCACCCAGACCTTCGAATCCTCATACGCTGCCATAGTATTCACTGGGATCCCAATTTCATTTCGGAACCTACTGCATTGGGAAGGGCCACATTGTTGAGAAACGAAGTTTTGTCCTTTGTGAACCCTGCAGCCACCACGCGATCCCTTCAGTACACAAATTCTGGACTCAAATCATGCCTCAAGAGTAGCAATTGGATGCAACAGAAACCTCGAGTTACTTTTCTTCCATTTTGCGAAGTTATTGATCAGTATTATCCACCTCTACTTCAACCACATGATGATGAAGGGCTACATGATGCCAAGGAGCCTGCTTTCAATGATGAAGGTTTCGATGATTCTTCTCTCATGGCAAGGGTCCCACGTTTGGTATCGCCCCAGAGTGACAGTTCAGCTGCAGACTCTGATTTTGATGAGCATGTCCCTACGTCTCCATCATCCTTTCCTGAGCACCATGCATGGCAGTCGGCTCATGTCTACGACCTTAAGTCGAACTATGGTCATGGCAGAGTCCACACCAATCCTCCTGAAGCCACGTTCACGGACATCAGAAGACTCCTGGGATATCGTTTTCACGATGTTGCTAACATCTATGATATCAACCCAGCACCAGCTGATCTTCGAGCAGCCAACGTGGCACCTTTTCTACTGCTTGCTCATGATGATGTCAGATTTGGAGACAACAGGCGTGCAATTTTGGTTGATGTTGAACTTCATGGACCCAACTGGGACTCGATCATCGAAATCGACAGGTACACCACCATGATTCCAACACCAATACATAGATCATTGATGTTGAAGATTGCAGGAGTTCTTCGATACTGCACTACCATGAAAAATAAATGTCTTCTCTGGCACAGAGGAACCCTCATTCCTGCCAAGAGCAACAGCAACATTGACCTCCATCATGGAGATTATGTGCGTATCGCTTTGCCGCCATTTCAACATGAACAGGTGCCTACGTACTATGCTGTTCGAGCCTGCCAACATGGATTGACACCTCGACAGATAGTTCACCGCTACAACCGGCAGCCTGACCCTGATGAGCTCTTCACTGATGTTGAAGCAGCACAACAACCTGCAGCACATGATGAACATGCCCTCTTGCAACGCAGCTGTACTACCTTGCATTGGCCTCCGATTTTGCAAGGTAGATCATTATGGCATGCGCAGCCAGACAAGACATTTCACAATTTTGAAGAATGTCAAGCACCAGAGATTGAGGTTTCACGACATGATCGAGCGCCGCAACAACGCCATGCAAACCATGATGTAGGTACTACACCAACATGGAGAACTTCCCTTGAGCATGAGTTTACTGCCAGAGCCGAAGTTGCCAATGAAGAGGAAGGCCCTATTGCCTTTGTCACGACATGGTACCTCCAAGGACCACTTGAGCAACTCTCTGAGGAAAGTAGACCCTTGCGTCTGGATCAGTTCACAAGGCATTGGAGGCGAGATCTTGAAGAACTTTGGCAGGATCGAATTCTCAGAACTGTGCCTTTGCATATTGTACATGTGCAACCTGAACCTCCTCAACATGACTTGAGCTGGACTATTGGGCACGTGATTCTTTATCAGAGTTTTTATCCTCCATTGGTACCGTTCTTGATCTCGATCAACTTCCTTACTGATCGCCACACTGGCATCAACTATGCTGCGGCTGCCTTGAATACGCCCACAACTGCGCTTTATGTTCAAGGCCAATGTCACCTCACTGGATGTTGCACTGATCGTATTTGTGAACTCCAAATCGGCCAACGTTTCTATAGAGATCGTGAGCCTGTCCATCTGCGTGAAGGAGCAAGTGCCATTTTCAATGTGCACCCTCCAGTTCAGACTCACCATGCAGGAGACGAGCAACAAGTCAGCCCTCAATGGCTTACTGTTAGTACGCAAGCAGAACAACCTATACTTGCTGCTGCGCCGCTCCTGGCTGATCAGACTGACTTCACTGTCGACCTCTTTGAGCATTGGGACATCCATGCCAGAATTGGTCCTGGACATGCTGAACGTCTACTTCAAGTTACGACATGGTGTTTGCACTCTGATCGTCTTCGAATGAATGATGAATCCAGGCAAGTCATTCTTGGTGATGATTTCCATGCATGGGAAGCACATCTCAGACGACGATGGCAAGATCTTCTCGATCCATTGGCAAACACAGACTTTGCCATTGTATGGCATGCACCTGAAAGTGAGTTTGACATCTCACGCATCCACATCATCGTGCATCAACAACTACAAATTGGTGAAAGAGCGAATATCGTAACCATCTATGATGACACGGTACCAGGTATGGGACCATATGCCACAGCTGCGATATTGCCCAGTCTCGTGAGCCAAACTGCTCTTCTCACGGCAGTCCACAGGCAAAATGCTTGCCCACCAAGGAAGCCTCATACTTTTTGCACTACATGGCAAAGAGGATGGCAATTTGATGACACATGGCCTTATCAATGCCAACATGGTCAAGCGCTCATCATCAATTGGAGAGCACCAATTGACTGGGGATGGGATCAGGATGAATCACAAGATGCAGATGCAGCATCTAGCTTGCTGCAAGTTCACACCCGCAAACAGCAGCAACGGACTGACAGGTGCCTAACAGCTGGGCAGGTAGCTCATACCCAGCGACCTGGACAAGTCCTTCAGCTTGCTAGCTGCATCGATCTGCCCTCAACAGTAAGTGTCGATTGTTCCCCAGCACTACATCTTGCTGATGAGTTGCGCAGCACAGATCATCTTTTTGGTCAACCTTGGCCTGAGGGCCTTGAACTTCCAGCAGTCACTGTTGATGCCTTCAATGAATTGACTGCATCACCTACCTCCATCCCGACTGGGTTCCATTTCTTTACTGATGGCTCCAAATCCAAAAATGGGCACATTGGATCTGGTGTTGTCATGCTCATTGAATGCGAGCAAGAATGGCAATATGGAGGCTGCCTCTACAAGACAATCACCACCGAAGCCACTTCCATCTATGGCGAACATGGAGCCATCATTTGGGCTTTGCTTTGGGCACAAAATCTCAGCCAGAAACACTGGGACTTCTATGGCCACAAGCCTTTGCGGTTTTCTTTCAATTTTGATGCAACTTCGTCTGGATATATGGCTGCTGGAGCTTGGAGGACTATCCATGCACATTCATGGAGAATTATCATGAGAAGTATTGCACAGATTCTCCAAACCAGACACCATCAATGTAACATTGAATGGAACCACATCAAAGCACATCAAGGCCATCCTTGGAATGAATGCGCAGATGCCTTAGCGAAATGGGCAGCTGATTTCCCGGATCGAGCTGGACGCAGTGATTTTTGGGAAGATTGGCTCAGCAATGACAACAAGCTCTGCGCACTGCAATGGCTATGGTATGTCGAACTTATGGAATGTAATGATCCTCGAGTTCCACGCTTGGTCAATGGACACATGCTCAGCACTGCACCTCTGTTACCAGCTGCAGACCCTGAACACAGTGTATCTGCAAAGCATGAGCCAAAGACCTCCACCATCGAGATACAACTCACGATTGCCACTGCAAATGTCCTCACACTGGATCAGTGCTCCAGGTCAACATCGATCTCACGACAGCTCCTTCTGATGCAGCAATTTCACGGTGCAAATTGCACCATTGTTGGCGTTCAAGAAACCAGGCACCGTCACCTAGTTGGACAGAACAATGAGTTTTACCATGTCTACGGACACCCTGCTGATGAACGTGGACAAGATGGTATCCAACTCTGGATTTCAAAGAGATTGCCGTATTCAGCTGATGGAGATCTTTTTGCCAAGGAGGACGTCAGAATCCTCGACTCTGGGCCAAACTTTCTTGTAGCCAAAATTAAGGCACCCAGATGGACATGCATTATTGTCACATGTCGAGCCCCACATTCTGGACGACCTCTGTATGAAGCGATCAATTTCTGGAATCACTTGAAGCAACTCCTTTGAAGAAGGGTGGCGGATATCCTGTCTTCTTTTGTGGAGATGCCAATGCTCACCTTGGTGAGATTGTCACTGACTCAGTTGGGGATTTACATGCAGTTTCCGAAAATCAAGCTGGTCAAGCCTTCCATGAATGGCTTATCCAGCAGGAGCTCTTTGCACCGGTCACCTTCACAGACCACCACCATGGTGAGAGCTCTACATTCTGCTCCCCACATGGACATGAGACAAGAATTGACTACATCGCCATTCCTCCACAGCCGCATTATGATCAACTGGTATCTCAAGTTGAACATGAGATTGATCTGTCGATTACAAGATGTGATCACCGGGCAGTGCTTTGTACAGTTGTTTTCATGGCAGCCTCTCAACAAGATCGACGTTGTTCTCGCAAAGTGCCACTTGACATTGCAGATCTGACCAACAATTTAGCGAGTGCAGAGTACCAACAGTTTCTGCACAACTACGTCACCACTCCATGCTGGAATCTCGATCCCCACAGTAGCGCTCAATGGCTCACAGCATCTACTACTGCTGCACTGCCTTTTTTGGCTCAGCCCAGAACGCAATGGAGGAGGAAATCACATATCTCACATGAGACATGGAGTTTGGTTGAGAGAAAGAAGCACCTATTCAAACAATTGCGGGCCCTTACCCGCACCAGGCTCTTCACAATTTTGCAAGCTTGTTTCATTGGCTGGAGGACGAAACCACAGAACCACCGTCACTTGGATCAGCTTCAACGTGATCTACCAGCTTGGCTACGTCTTCATGATCAGTCAGTTGCCCAAACACAGAGAGAGCTTCAGCAAGCAGCTTTGAGTGCCCAGCTTGCCATTCGACAGGAAGATGGGCTCTTCTACCAACAGATTGCTGACCACACCACAAGAACTTATTCAGTTGAGGGTCTCAATGGCATCTGGAAGCAACTGCGAAATCTGTTACCCAAGAACAGAACCAAGAATCAACAAGTCAGAAGAGACATTGATGAAGAGCTTCAGCAACACTTTGAAACTCTAGAAGCTGGAAAAGTTGTACTGAGCTCTGACCTGCGCCAGCAATGTCTACAGCGCAACATCAATGAACAACAGCAAAGTGCCCCTCAAAGGTACCTTGACCTTTGTGAACTTCCGACCCTCGTTGAGATTGAGAACATCTGCCTGCGTCAGCGTCCACGCAAAGCTCCTGGACCAGATCAAATTCCAGCAGATATATGTCGCAATGCCGCAGTAGCCCTTGCCCCACATGTCCATGCTCTGGCCTGTAAATCATTGGTTCACGGAATTGAGCCGTATGACTTCAAGGGCGGCAAGCTTTGCGCAATCTTCAAGGGCAAAGGCGACCCAACCAATGCTGCTGGTTATCGGGGCATCCTTCTCTCGAATACGTATGCGAAGATTTTGCACTCATGGGCCAGGCAAAAATTACTCCCAACTCTGCAACACCGCAAGACTCTGGGACAGCTGGGAGGTCTTCCCTCCCAGCAGACTGTCACAGGAGTCCAAGCTGTGAGATTGCACAGCCAAGCTGCCAGTGCAAAACATTTGTCGAGCGCCACGATGTTCATCGATCTTCGTGCTGCGTTCCACCACATGCTGAGGGAATTGATTTTTGCGACGTCCAACAACATGCTCCAGGAAGTCCTTGAAACCATCTTGGATGGCCGTGAATTTGACCTGAAGCAACTTCATGAGGACCTTGAAAAGCTTTGCAGAACAGAGATCTCTGACATTCCGCCTGGATTACGTCAATTTCTCCATGATGTGCACCAACAAACATGGTTTTTCCTCCGTCCAGAGGAGGCTGACCGTTACAGCACCCATACACAAAGGGGCACTCGACCTGGCTCCCCTCTGGCCGATATAGGTTTCAACTTGATGATGTCAGCGCTGCTTGCAGAAGTACAAGGAGAACTTATGCTGCTGGAGGATTACACCCAAGGATCAGATGCGCTTGGCACATATATTCCACCCATTGCTTGGATGGATGATGTTGCCATCTGCTTGACTGCCTCTCTGGCGACACAGCTTGTGCCACTGATCCAAGACACCACGAAAATTGTGCATGCTGCCTTCAGACGACGAGGGTTGACCCTCAATTTGGACAAAGGCAAATCCGAGCTCATCGTGATGTTTCGTGGTCAAGGAGCAGTAGTTCAGAGAACTTTGCTTTTTGATACTGGCAGCCAACCAGTTATCACCACATCAACGGAAACCCACATTTTGAGCATGAGGGTCACTTCATCGTACCGTCACCTTGGGGTACGCTTTGCTATGAGTCTGGACTATGATCAAGAAGTCATTGCCAGAGTTGGCTCGGCGCACCAAGCGTTTGCGCAGATGCGGAAAACCATCTTCTTGAACAGGGCCATCCCGCTCCCTGGTCGCTTGGTCCTTTTTTCAGAGTCTGATCCTTTCTCGACTCCTGTACGGTTGCGCAGTATGGGCTGAACTTTCTGCAGCATCATACAAGAAGCTCGAAGCAACTGTCATTGGATTCTATCGTAGAATCTACAACACAGGATTTTGGACCTCGGATCACCTCACCGATAAGGAATTCCTGCAATGCAACAAGATGACTTCCTTTCGAATCTTTTGGGCGCGGCACCGTCTCTGTTATTTGCAGCACCTTGCTGAACATGGCCACACCTTTTACAAATCCTTACTTCTTATGGAGCTGCAGAACAACAAAGGTTGGCCCTTTGAAGTTTCTGAGGATCTCAAGTGGTTGGCCAGTTTCCATGAATTGCCGTTTGACATTCCTGTTGATCGCGCTGGATGGATCACAGCATGGAGCGTTCTTCGCACCTGCAAACCATGGAGGAAATGGGTTAGCCGAGCAGTTGCCAAGCACCTTGAGCAGGAGAAGATTGCATATGAGATTCAATTTTACCATCACCACATCCAGCAGGAACTTGAATCAGCTGGAATGGAGTTGGCACCCACTTCACTTGAGGTTTTGGAGCAGACTTTACACCAATGTGTACAATGTGATGCGTCCTTTCACACGGCCCAGCAACTGGCATTGCATGCCTTCAAGATTCACCAGCAGCGATCCGCTGAAAGCCACTACGTGCAATCAGAAGTGTGTGCAGGATGTCTGCGAACTTTCCATACCACATTCAGAGTCATGCAACACTTGAGATATCGGGGCAATCAGTGTTGGGATCGTCTTCATGGAGCACGAACCCCTGCTGAACCTGCCCATGTGACATTGCCTTCGCATTTAGCGGGAGTATGTAGACTTCCTGCTGTACGAAGGCATCATGGTCCGCTTCGACCCACATCTAGACAGCGTGAACTTCTGCGAGTCCGGCGAGAGATTGATCAAGTCTGGCGTGAGGGGCATCCAGATTTTGCATGGTGGGAAGCCACACAGAACATTGAGCTCACTACCAGATGCAATCAGGCCTTCAACGACAGTCTTGACAGATGGTTTCAAGGCGACTCAATTGATGTTGTCAGTTTCCACAACCTCTTCTTTGCCACCATGTTTTCTTTTGAGATTCCGGAGTTCCATGCAGCCAGACTGTTTATCCATTGGTCTGAAACTGTTTTTGCAGATTTTGTACCAGATGAGAATCAGCTTGAACACATGGCCAGTTTGGATGAAGCAATGATGACGCTGCTGGAGGATTTGCACATTTGGAAATTGCGGCTCCGCTACCACCAATTGCAGCAACAGCTCCATCATCTCATGCAAGATGAGGAACCCCTTTCACCTCTGGAGCGTCAAGCACCACAGAAGCGCAGAGCACGTCTGCACCCCTTTGACCTTTGCTTTAATCAGATGAAGGAGGAGGAAATGGTGCGAAGAACCTGGAGAATGACATCCAGACCCTGTCGCAGTGTTGCCCCTGAGCAGGGCCCCTACTTCGTCATCCACCTCTATGCTGGGCGGAGGAGAGAAGCAGATTTTCACCACTACATGACAGAGCTCATTGCGGACTGCCCCCATGCCTGGGCCAACAATATCATTGTGATTTCGTTGGACACCGCCATCGACAGTTCTATGAATGTTCACTCAGAGCGTTTGTGGACCTGGCTCCTGACCACAGCCAGGGCGGGGCGTATCTTAGGATTTCTCCTTGGTCCGCCCTGTGAAACATGGAGCAGTGCACGGCATGAGCCTACGTTTGATCAAGATGGACATCCTCTTCGAGGCCCTCGTCCACTTCGACAAGCGGAAGCATGCTGGGGTATCCCTGGCCTTAGCCTGAAGGAATTGCAGCAGTTGTCCGTGGGTAGTTGCCTCCTCTTGCGTGGACTTTGGCTCTGCATTCCCATCGCGCTGACTGGTGGTGCGGTGATGCTGGAACATCCGGCTCCACCGTATCAGGAAGAACGTGCTTCGATCTTCAGAACGGGGCTGCTCACCTTGCTCTTGCGCGATGGCTGGCTTTTCAGACGGCATACATTTCAGCAATGGCGTCATGGCTCTGGTGGGGTAAAACCCACCACGCTCTTCTACGCCAACAACAAGGTGCCGGAGGTGCTCGACGAGCTTGCCCTGCAAGGCATCGCGAAGCCCACTGGCGCGCTGATTGGTCGAAGTGAGAGCGGTAGGTTCAAAACAGAAGTTGCTAAGGAATATCCCAGCAACCTTTGCCTGTGTTTTGCCACCGCCATTTGGCGACGCATTGAGTCGCTGAAACTTGGCGAGTTAGGCGAAGGGCCGTCTCAATTCGCCACTGAATTAGCTGCTGCCTCTGCTTGGGTGGATCCCAGCAAGGGGTACATGCCTGACTACCAGCCACAGTAGCTGGGTGCATGAACGCCACGAGGATTCACAAAGGGCCGACCAAAAAAATAGTCATTATATTAAGATAAGACAAGTATCATCTTGGTGAAACTTGCCATTTTCTGTTGTGAGTCATTGGCAGCTGCAGGAAGGCCGGTGGATGCCGATATATCCCATGCCCTACGTCTTGCAGATGGCTTCTCCGGCGAATTTGATGATCTCTCGATGCCATGATCCCATGGTGGTCTATGGAGATAACTTCACCAATGGGGCTGAGAAGATCCGCAACTGGCTGTTTTGATGTGGATCTTTTGGACATTTTTTACATGTGGATCTTAATCATTATATATATGTGTGTTTTTGTTTGAGTTTTCATCGGATATGGTGTGTCCAAGACTTCTGGACCCCAAGAATTTTCCCCTGATCTTGCCATTTTTGGGACCACCCAGTGACTTTCAGAAACTTTTGCCTGGTCACCTTATCAGGATATTATTTCTCCCCCACAATCAACGAGTTCGGCATGGGAACTGCGGAAGAGACGAATCTGACCAACCTGGACCTCATCATTGTGAAGGAAGGCTTGTTCGGGATCCATGCGCAACTTCGTGGGCAGGCTGGGGTTGATCAATATCCCATCATGTGAAGAGAAGTTTAGCGCCAGAGATCTTGAGATCCAACTGTCGATGTCACATCAACAACTGTTTCTCCCATGGCATCGTTTCTCCCTGGTGAGTTGGATGATCTTTCAATGCAGAGACCCTGGCAGGGCAGAAACATCACCTTTCCCATCTACAGCGGCATGACGTACGTGTCGGGTCTCTACCAAGGCTACACCCCTCAGATCACCTCCACCCGGGCCATTGTGGCAGTGGACTGGGTAAGGAATGGCACGTGGAGCCTCCGGAACAACGGGGGGAAGGAATTTCGGCTCTATGCCCTGCAGTTGGATGGACACTTTGTAGACACCTGGCAGGGTCCCTTAGATTTCCCAAAGTTTAGGGATAGGAAGGGTGTCTTGTTCCGGCCACTCTCTGTTGCCGAAATTTCTGGATGAACATCTCCTAGGACGCCAGCATCCAATTTGGTGTGGATGGACGCATGAATCAAGTCTTTACAGGCACGGATACACGAGTTACACGAGTCAGTTGTTTTGATTTGTTTTCTAAGCGGGGGAATGAGTGTCTTGATTCAAGAAGTGACAGAGATTGGATGGGCATCTGCTTGCCCCCTGAGACCCATACATTATTTTAATAATGTGATTGATTTACTTTTGGGCAAGACTGCGAGTTGTAGGTGGAGCTACACCCATGACCTAGACTGGCCTAGACTGGGGTAGTGGTCGTTTTTCCACGCTTTTCCTTCCTTTCGACTTAACTGAAATCCAATGATCAAGACACATTGAAGTGACCCTGCAGGTTGGCTTCGCCTGGCAGAGGTACAAGCAGAGAGCGACAGAGACCCTTGGATGGTGTAGAGGGAGAGGGAATTCCCTTTCTGAAATCAAAATCACGAAAGCCAGCCGCTAGGCTAGGCGAAGTTATTTTTGCGAACAAAGTGAGTTAAGGGGGTCTGGGGGCAGAGCGCCCCAAGTGGGATAAAAATGCGGAAAATAGGTTGTAAAAAAGGTGG
>Ga0126342_10015850_pt1 | contig 13176 bp, 17 predicted proteins | sample Cyp1metagenome_FD_92528 | JGI IMG/M metagenome (GOLD analysis project Ga0126342, IMG submission 92528) | Coral microbial communities from Lord Howe Island, Old Settlement Bay, Australia - Cyphastrea 1 metagenome | ecosystem: Host-associated > Invertebrates > Cnidaria > Coral ... | reverse complement strand
GATACATAGAAAATAGATAGGTAGGTAGGTAGATAGTCAGAGAAAGAGAGCGAAAGAAAGGAGACCTCAAGCACCTTTCGGTCCATCAGTGGCTTCGCTCTGCCATCCCTGATTCACAACAACAAACCTCTCCTATAGGTTTCCTATTTTTGAAACTTCCGCCACCGCCTTGTGCGGTACTACTGGTACGAAGAAATTACGAGCATCAGCAGCCGGGGTGTTTCGAAACCGTGAAGCTGTGGCAAAATACATCACGCGGTCAAAGGAAGCAGCGCCGTGTTGGTTGTAACATGTTTTCAAACAGAATCCCTCCCCGCCCAAAAAAAATATCCCAAAATCATCAAGAAAGGGCCTGTCATTGAACCCAATCGTGACATTGTCGTTCCCACCAACAGCATGGACCAACCTGTCAGTCGCTGGAAGAGACCCTGGCACCTGTCTTCAAGGCCGATGCGAATAAAGCGCTGTGACCAGGTTATGGAGTTAACATTTGGTATGAAGTAGTTGACTTAAGCCTGGTTTCACACACACATTGTGTATTAGATGGATACACACATTGAGGTGTCCTAAAATAGTAAAAACCGCCAAATCATCCAAGTCATTAGACCGTTTTAGTATTGAAACCCCATGGTTCTGGGATGCCACCATTTGAGGAAATCTCAGCTCCGCCGTTGCTTCAGGAAGAGCTCCGTGCGCATTTCGAGCAAGAACTCGGTCCGCTGATTGGACTTCGAGCTGCTTAGCTCGAGGACTGGAGACATGGGAGTTTCCTAAGCAGTAGCTGGATGGTTTATAGTGGAAAAATATGGAAAATCCTATTGACATGATTTAAAATGGATGATTTGGGGGTAGCCCTATTTTAGGAAACCTCCATGCCAATATAACTCCAATGCTTGGTGCAAGTCCTGATATTGGCCAGAATTTAGGGGTTTCTTTAGATGGGGGATCCATTGTAAATCATCCAAGTGATCCTTGGTGAAAAGGGGTCCACTCCGACCCCCCTACTGTGGGATGTCAATTTCAGGACACTTTCGATATCTCAATATCTCAGGTCACGGAAATGCTGTCTGCCTTCAGGGAGCAGATGACAGAGTGCCTCAAGGTGCACCAACTTGGTCGTCTGGAAACAGCATTAGCGAAGACGTAGCGAAGACGTGGTCGTCTGGATCATTTAATTGGAGACTTAGAGAGTCCTCCTGCTAATGATTGTTCTTTTCACTACTGGCCATGATGACCGTGATCGTTGATGCATTTGATGATGAGTATTATGCATGTGGTGGTGGTGGTGATGATGATGATGATGACGATGATGATGATGATGATGATGATGATGATGATGATGACGATGACGATGACGATGACGATGACGATGATGATGATGATGATGATGATGATGATGATGATGACGATGACGATGACGATGACGATGACGATGACGATGATGATGATGATGATGATGATGATGATGATGATGATGATGTCGATGATGATGTCGATGACAATGTCGATGGCAATGGTGAGAAAGACTAGGAGTATTGTGACATGTGCCAGTATTATAATGAGTGTTATATATATGCGTATATATATATATAAAATTATATATACATATATATCTACATACACATTCAATTTCTTCTTAAACTGGACGTGTTTAAAAATCTGAAAGCTGAAACTTTGGATGCAGGGAATTGCTGTTGAACATGAGCAAGCAGCGCTACGACTCGGCAGTTTCTTGGCAAAGTAAGACCCGATGGAGAGATCACGCTGCATCATTGGGGTCGATTCCAAAGTGGAGCCAGAACATCTTGGTTTGCAACAAAGAAACCACTCTGATTTCATGGCTATTTCCATGGCTATATTTCTATGGCTATATTTCCATGGGTATTTCCAGACTTTTTCATTGATTTTTGCCGGATTTCCATTGATCTTCCATGGATCCTCCATGGATTTCCGTGTCGGCTTCCAAGGAGATCTTGCCCCTGTGGTGGCTGAGGAACTGAAAGAGGTTGGGACCAATATATCTTTCAGCAGATGCCAGGGTTTATGGGATGAGGTTTCTTACTTATGACATCTTATGACCCACAAATGGTTGGGATGGTTTACTTGGTTTGCCTCACTAGATTCACTAGATGCTTTGTTGTTCCCCACAAAATATGCATCCTTTTGCTGGGTTTTTCCTGTCGCTGCCTTTGTTGAACTGTTCAATCCGCTTCTGTAACCGGCCCGCATTACTCATCTCTATAGCTTTCAAACTTTTGTAGAATAGAGGAAAGCATACCATGCGGGGCGGCCAACCGGCCCTTGGTCCTTTAATTGTTCTCTACCCACTGGGTGGACTCAGCCGAACATGGGGTCCACCAGCATCAGCGAAGAGGTTTCTGTGTGGCGTGAAGCAAGTTGCTGGTGACACAACGCATCAATTTTGAAGGGAGCAACCGAGAATTTGTGGGAAGATCATGGAAGATCATCAAGAACAATGGATCAACCTTTGAGTACCCCCAAGATGAACACTGCGATTCGGGATGCTTGGGCCTTTTCAGTGGTGCAGCATTGGAAAGAACCACCAAAAAAAACCACGTTTCATGAAACCCTTTCTATTTGGAATGGAGTCTTTTTGGTGGTGTAAGGAGCCTAGGGGCAGCGGCAGAAAGACCTGGCCTTCACAGGTGAAAGACCTGCTGCAGACCTCAGGTAGCTCTGGAAGTCGAAGTCTGTCGGAGGTTCGGTGCTCATGGTGCCACCGTGGCACCCAAAATCAATGGCAACAAACTGATCAACATAGGCCCATTTAAGGCGCTCCAGATATCTCCAGCTAATCTCCAGCTAGAATTTTTCGAACAGACCAGCACTCTGTTCGTTCTGAAAAAGTCTGAAAAAGTCTTCAAGTCTCATGTTGATCCAGACATCGTCGGTCCCAGTTGTTGGCGGTGCATCTGGTCCCAGCGTTCGCGAAACCAAAACAGGCTGAGCTGGAAGATCTTTCACGACAGGTAGAAGTGGAGGCCTGGTCAAACAGTTTGGAAAGTGGGATGGTCCCATGCTCCTTGGCCAAACATGATATTTGAATATATGTAAGCTATGTGAAATTCATCCGAATTGGGAGAAGGCATCACATGGCATCACAAGAATGGAAACTTTTTAGCCTGCGTTTAACAACAACCATGGTATTCATTCATTACCTGTTTTGTTTCCATGCTTTCCTTTCTTGCCTGAGTCAAGGGAATTTCATGCATTCCACTGTCATGATGCAAGCACTTTGCAGGCATGGTTTCTGGGTTTGTCCAAAACTGGGGTGCGGCCCTAGTGATTGGTCATCAATTTGCCTCTCTGCCTCTTAAAATGGAATCGAACTGTAGTTCTTAAAGAGGTTTACCGCCCAATTTGTGAACACATGCCACATCAGTCGGGTTTTGATACGTTTTGGCCAGGTCATTCAACCTCTTCATGCACGTGTGAAAGAACTCACCAGTCAGGTGAAGGCCTGGGCGGGCTACTACTTGTAGGATATGCCGTATATACCCTCTGGATCTCTCTGGTAAACAGTGGACCATGTTAGAGCCTTAAGATCACCAATTCAAAAGAGTCTTCCAAGCCGACTCCTGGCAGGGTCGTTTTTTTTTTTTCAATTTGCGGGTACTGTAAACGTGTTCCCATCTGTTGGAATTAGTTAGTATATGTTAATATATATAAAGGTCATGCTTTTGGGATGGGGTGAAAAAAAACACCAACGAAACGATTCATGTTTGATCACATTCCACTTTGGTTGATTAATTTGATTAGAAGCTTTGCATTGATATCCGTACTTTACCCTCTTTGAACAGGTTGAAGCCACCTGGCTCAACCGGATTCAACCGGGCGGGGAATGCCAGTCGAGGCTCTTCGTGTGGAGGTGGAGCAGCTTCAACGCACTGAAGGCGACGGGATCTGCAGATTTTACCGCTGGAGGATCAACATCTGTCGTTGCCTTCCCTCGTTTTTTGGCTTAGCCAATTTGACCAATTTCAACCAACGAACATGATCAAAGATGGGGATATCAATGATCAATGGATATCACTGAGAATTAATGTATGAATCGAGTGAGTTAATTGAGTTTCCAAGACTTGGTCCACAGAAATCAACCATTGGATGCTTTGGGGCCCCCAAAGGCCCTCTTGCAGTGCAAAAACCACGCGCAGGGAAGCAACCTTCAAGCCCTGAAGCGGAAGCTTCGCAGGTGAGAACAGCTTGCAATCCATTGGTCCATTGGGACTACGTGTGAGCAATACTGAGCACACGGTCTGGTTGGACCTCGACCCATACTATTGGTTGATAGTTGGTCTATAGTTGATCGTCGGTTGATATGATATGTGAAGCAATGTTGGAAATTTCACCTTCAGGTCGCAGGTTGGACAATGAATTGACGATGATCCCAGTGGCTCACTCTTTTAGATGGTTAATCAACCAGTGATGGTTGATCAATGTTGATTATCATATTTTGGGCATAAGTTAAACAAGTTACATCCACATAATGACACATATCTTGTTCCCCCGAAGAAAAACAAATCCGTCAGCGTAGCCCAGAATTCAGTGTTTTTTTTCCCGTCGTGGCTAGGCCAGGGAGCTGCAACAACTCTTCCAGGAGGGTTCTGCCGGGGGCCTGAGATGGCTGAGCAATGAAACTTGGAAGTAAACTAAGATGGGGATCAATTTCTGATATAAGATATAGACTAGTATGTATGTATTTTTTTTTTCACATTCGGCCTTTTGTGACTGTCGTCGCGGCTCGAGCTACCTGAATTCGAAAACACAGCCATTCAGCCCGCGAAATCTCTGCCCAGCACATCTGTAAACTTAGTTACAGTCATTTCTTTACAGGCCAGGAGGAAATCGTCAGCAATTGCCACGGACTCGTCAAGAGGGGCAGCAGAAATGGCTTCAGAAAACTGCGCCGCCAAAGCACGATTGAGTGCTGGCGGATACTCCTTCAAGGAGCTTGTGGCCCACTGGCCAGTGTCTGTCTTGCCAATCGCAGCGCCTTTGGGCATGGTGCTAGTCACCTGGTTCTTCACAATGGCCCGGCTGATGCCTGGTAAATTCAAGCACAAAAGGCTTGTTGGTATGTATGTATATATATATATATACATATATATATAGACACCCAGCAAAATGGGGATAGTGTGAAGGTTGGGTCCAAGGTTTGGCTCCCCCAATCGGAAGGCCGGCTCGAAAATCGGCCGCCGGCCTAAACTTGATTGATGACATTCATTTTCCCCATTTGCCATCCATTTTGAGTAATTATACAGTGCAGTTGTAGCCCATTTTGGGAGACACCTTTGAGTTTACCGATGTTTTTTTTGTTCAGAAGTTCATTCAGCGTTTCTTTCAGAGGTGGAGGATGCCTTTGAGCGTGCTTTGCAGAGACAAGAGCACGCGAGATATGTGGACTTCTTGGAGTTGCTTGGCGACCAATCGACCAATCCCTTTCTGCGTTTGAGCTGCATTCTAGCAACAGCGTAAGCTATCGGAGCTTTCATAAAGGTGCTCCACATATTTCCCTTGGACTCCACTTTTCGACAGAAGTTTAATAACATTTCCCTTTCTAAGCTGTGAAAAACCATGTGAAAGGACAGGGCAAAGTGAGATTTGTTGCCAGTGCGCCCAGCCCAGGCAACTGTGCTCCCTGGTGCAGCCAGACCAGTGGCTCAATGAGGAGCCGGCCGGGCTTCACCTTGGTTCGCAGGCTGATCCGTCCATTGGAAACCCCTGGAAAATTCTGGAAACCCTGGTGATACCTGGTTTAGTTCTTGGACCTTTTTTGATGATTTGTTTGCCCCAAAATAGAGGATGATGAATATGAATGATCGGAGGATGGGATGAAAAAACATGAGATCCAGGTGAAGATGAAGCTGATGTATGCCCTTGCGCAGCAGCTTTCTGACAAGTCCCTGGACGAGGGCATCTTCCACAGCAAGGTGCAGCCAAAAACATAACTGGTTGGTGGTTTGGAACATTTTTTATTTTTCCATATATTGGGAATGTCATAAACCCAACTGACGTTCACTCCATCATTTTTCAGAGGGGTTGGAACCACCAACCAGATAAGGAGATTGTTCAGTGTCCTTTCCTTTCAAAAAGAGAGAACACCATTTCTTGATGAATCATCCACTAGGACCACCTGGAGCTTTGGAATGCTTGGAATGGAGCCGCTGAGGTGGAATGGATCAATGAACTTTGGTTGGGTCTCGACCTTGGCGACAAGGCCTTTTTTGGGAACTGTGGCAAGTGGGGTCTCGCAGAGGACTTCATGGTAAGAACCTCTGGGGAGCAAAGGATAGGTCATGGAAAAATAGGGAAAACTTCTGGTCCAAATGGTCAGTCTCCAAGAGCTTCTCCCCAACGTCCGACTAGACGAAGTATTTGGGTTGCGGGTTGCGGGTTGCCTTTCCAGGCCCTGCAAGCCAAAGACCTTTGTACAAAGATGATCGAGGTGCCGGGGCTTGTCTCGGCTGCGGGGGAATGGCTATGGAAATGCACCAAGCGGATGAGGTGTCCCGTGGAGTTAACTTTATTTGGGTTTGTCACTGTGTCACTGGGGGATATTTTGAACCTCAAACAGCCTCAAACATGTTTTTTTTTTTCCTTTTTTTTTTAAAGGATTTTGGATAAGGAAGAGGATGATAAAGAAACATTGCATTTTGAAACAGACCTGGTAAGTTATGGTCGTCAGTCTTTAGCAGTGTCACCTCTACAAACTGGACCAAGGCTCTTGAGCGCGCTGAGGGCCCCGGGAGGGAGCAGGCCCAGCTTTATCTTTGAACCAAAAGTTATGGATGTGGGGTCTGTGGCACTGATAAGGTGGTATCTCCACCAGAGACTCAGTGATGAGTTTATCTCTTCATCTTACCTCGTCTTACCTCGTCTTACCTCGTCTTACCTCTCATCACTTCCTCTCATCACTTTGAGGCGCTCCGTAAGCTCAAGAGGACGCTGCAACAAGCGAGGGGCTCAATTTTTTGGTTGAGAGAAGACATGTGGGGTCCGTGGGCATGGACAGATGAACATCTGATGCTTCAATCCCAGTTTGGATGGTTAGTTCATGCTTTTTAAGTGTATATCTTGTTGCTATTCATCCCATTTCATCCCCATCCCTGCGCTGCGAGCTGATTTTGTGGCCACTACTAGATGTGGGACATCTGCGCCAGTGCCAGGCGGCCAAGATGTTAGAACGTGACTAGTGATCCTCCTCCGGGAAGGTTTGGCCTGAATGATGGGCCTCGCACGATACGAAGAATTTGAAGAATTTGAAAAACATTAACACATGGGGTATATCGTTACAACCGTATACCGGTCATAGGTGTGCAAAACTGGGTATTTGTGCGGCCCAACCTTGGAGGTTGACATTGTGGAAAACAGCTGGGTGCTGTGGTGTCAGCTGGGTGCCGACGCTTTTTAGCGGACAGCTGTCGACGTAGCTTCTTCGGCAGGGCCAAACTCCTGTGCCGTAGCTGAATGGAAGAGAAAAGACACGCGCAGCTGTGTTGCCAACAGTTCAACAGCTGTCAAGATGTCATGCTGCTTCCTCATGCGCTGCAGAAACTCTCTGCGGAAAGACACACATGCACAATCATGACAGACAGACACACACACACATACACGTGCACACGGGCACAGATGTTCGATACATGATTCTGCCTGGATCAAGTTCCTGTAGAACCTGGAACGTCTCATGAGACCCCGTAGTTGATTATTGATTGTCCCATATTTTTCAAATCTGGCTTGCCTAACAGCATGTGAGCGTTTGGCTCACCAGAGCTTGCATCCCCAACTAGACATAGGTGACAATAGCCCCTGGTCACCCACATGGCACTGCATGAATCCCCTCTCCTTCACCATGTGAAGGTCGGGTCTTGGGACCTTCAAATTCTGGATTGTTCTTACCAAAGCTGACTCAGAACAGATCGACAAAATGATACAAAATGGCTTTGTCTGAACATTTGGAGGGAACACCCCTTTATAATTCTATAAATAAATATATATATATATAGATATAATAATAATAATAGTAATAATAGTAATAATAATAATTAATAATAATAATAGTAATAATAATAATCCTATAAATAATCCTTTATAATCCTATAAAATCCTATAAATAATATATATATATAGATCCACTGGTTAGGCTTCATCAATCCCCATCAAACACGGCCAAACTTCAGGATTTCTTCGAGCCAATTGATCAAATCATCTCCAGGTGATGCGGTGACGGAAATGGACTTGGCCGATGACTCACTTGCGAGCTTCTTCAGCCATGCATCCACAGCAGCTCGGATTGGAGATTTACAAAAAATGGGCCCCGGCAGGTGGACAATGACTCTGCGAACGGACTGGGGTTTCTTTGATGGGTTTATTATAAGGTTTCTTTACAGCTTTGATGGTTTGTGTTTTTTTTTTTTTTTTCGAATGCCTCCCAAGTAAAGGGTCTTTAGTTGTGTGTCCCTGTTCAAGGGAATAAGTCGCCTTTGTTTTCTGTGTCTCGGGAATTCTTTGGGCTTAGTTCATTTCCATCAGTGGGTTAATGATCCCCAAATGGCTCATGTTCCGGTGGCTTGAGACCACATGCGGCTGCCATTTTTCAGCCAACTGTGAACCCCCCCAAAATCCTTGGCCGAACTGGCTGAGGTATCGATTACAGAGACTGATGCCCGGCAGCAAGTAGGGCAAGTAGGGCATGTGACATTGTGGTTGTTTGAAGGCTTATCTAGTCCAGTGCTGCTGTACCTTGCGGCTTCGGTTCGGTTCCCATGTCAGTTAGATTCAGTTGGCCAAAACTGGATAGGAAATCGAAGCGGCCTGTCGCAACCATGCGGGTGTTTTCACTCGACAAATGCTGGAAGATGGACGTCGCGTCAGGAAGGTGGAGCAAGAGGCGCCGTGGCGAAACAACAAAAATGGAGCAGCATCCTTCATTTTTTGGTAAGTGTTGACTGTTAACCGCTTTCTGAGACTCTTTGGCTAGATGAGAGTGACATAACATTTTTGGCCTCAGTTCACACTGCCCAAGAAAGTGAAGTATAGGTTCATAGGACACACAAACAGATATGTATATTATATATACACCTAAAACATATACATATATATATATATACACACCTGAATATGTATATATATATATACATACACACCTGAATAAATAAATATATATATATACACATACACACACATATATATATACACAACTACATATATATATATATATACACAACTATATATATATACACATACATATACATATACATATACATATACATATACATATACGTATACGTATACGTATACAGTATACGTATACGTATACGTATAAATATACATATATACATATACATTATACATATACATATACATATACATATACATATACACATACAACAACAACAGCAACAGCAACAACAACGACGACGACGACGACAATGACAACGACGACGACGACGACCACGACAACGACAACGACAATGACAACAATATATATATATATATACATAGAGAAATATACACTTACAACATCGGATACTGACAGTGTCTACTAGCAGAATACAGAAGAAATCAGATCATGTAGGGTGCCTCCATCAACCGGAAAAACTGAGGTCACAACTGAGCAAGTGAGTCCCAGGAAGCGGCGTTTCTATGCGAGCCTTGTGACGCAGATGAGCCAATGGTGGGATGGGATGGGAGGAAATTGGGAGATAAACCAAGCAGAAAGCATTAAAAACCAATCAAAAACCGTCAAAAATATTCAAAAAACCTCAAACACAATGCAAAACCATCAAAAAACCACGCAACATGGGAATAAACAACCACATGAAGCCAGCAAAAACCAATCAAAATGGGGATCAAATGAACATGCGAAGAACCATTCAAAACCCAGGAATGACAGCGGAGTGAGGTCATTGGTTGTCCTGATTTTTGTAAGCGCAGATGCCGGGTTTGGGAATGGCTCGATATTATATATGCAGATATATTATTAATACGTATATTGTATATTATATATATAGGCCCCAAAACTGGATGGGTAATACGTTCAGGTGTTGGCTACTCAACACAAACAATTTTGTGGGTTCATTAGTACACCATTTTCGAGCCAGCCATGCTGAGTGGAGGGGAAGGGAACCGGATTCCTCAGTTTCTCATGACTGGGGAGTCCTGTAGATTCGTCGATTTTTGGTGCAGCTTTGCCAAGGATGACAGTAGATGACCAGGGGCGAGAGAAGGCTGGCAGAAATGTGATGGGATATGACGACGGTCTAGTTTTCATGCAGCTCTTGGATGCTTTTTCTCTGGACCGTTTCCGCTGTAAGAAAGGCATCTCACACTTTGTGGAAGTTACCGGCATCAACGACTAATAAACATCATTAAACGACATTAAACAACTAGTTGCCTTAAAGTTACCAGCATCGATGCATCGTGTCAGCAGGTCGTCCCCAGGGCCGTGACTTTTTTCCGCCGTTTTTTCTGAGGCGTTGGATGGACTTTGGATTGACAAGTTGCAGGAGATCCTTGATGAAGCGAATCGAGCTTATGGTGGGAAGAACGACTGGCAAGATCAGATCAGAAGTCAGGCGCCCTGCGATTTGGTTGCGATACCTGCGATGCCTGCGATGCCTCCGATGCCGATGGCTGAATGATGGGCCCGATGGGCGATTGTGGATTATTTTCGTTCCTTTTTGGGGGCACGGCTGGGATGGTCTGGGTCTTCACTTACGCTTGATCCAAGAATGCAGGGTCGCCCAACTTGACTAACTTGACCCATGGCCAAATGCGATGTGTGACTTTGGGAGGTGGACAACAATGAAAGAATGTGTTTACAGTATACCTGCAGTAAAACGACATGTTCATGGCTGTTCTGATTTTTCTGGGGGCCCACATGGTACACCTTAATCGCGTGTCAAAGTGAGAACGAGCCACGATGATCCAAGAAGCATTGTCTTCTTGTCTACGAATCCACCACTGCAGGGTTCACTGGTTCATCTTGGTATTCATCTTCTTGTTCCCTAGTGGATCATGATCAAAATATATCAAAATATATCAAAATCATCCAGCATTTGACAATGGGAGGAGCAAAATGAATTGAAGACGCAGATTCACAACAACTTCACCAACTTTTTCCAATGTGGCTCCGAGAGCATCGACTCGGTGATGGACAAGCTGAGTCAGGTCTGGAAAACTCTGAGCTCTGAGAAAGAAATTGATGTACCCTCGGTTGCTTGGCTGGAATCCAAGTTTTCTTGGGGCAAAGTTGAGGGATTGGCTCAGCTTGTCTTTTGGATCTCTGAGCCGATTCAGACTTCCAAAAGCCCAATCATGAGTCCGTCGTCCGTTAGGGATCTGTTTCCAGCACCAGGGCGTAATATTTTGGTTGGTGATTTTTCAGATCATATTGAAGAGTTCCAAGCACGATCTGGCGATACAAACGTGCTTCTGGTCTCGTTAATGGGTGGACAAAAAAAGGCTTCGGCCAGTTGTTTTCCATTCGGACCAGGATTTGGGAGATTTGAAGGGATCGCTTGAAGCAGTGCAGCAATCACTGAAGGAGTGGCCGGGGCCAGGGGTGTCAAGATGGCCAGGTGGAAAGTAGCCCCACAACCCGAGTGGATTTCCGAATTTTCACTAGCCAAGTGTCTTTGCATTGCAACGGCAGTGGCGCCGAGTCTAATCGGTTAGGATCCAATAAAGCATGGAACCCTAAAAAACGACAACCCACTCAGACTTTCCCAGTATTGACATGTATTGACTATTGACATGGAAGTCTGCAGAAAGGGCAGTAAAACAAACATTGGTTTTTGCACAAGACGTTGCCTGCGGAATCAATCCATTTTTACGGTTTGTACCTTGACTCTTGCCGGTGAAAGCTGCTGGCTTCAGCTTTTGAAATTCCCCATCAAGCTTCATGTCCTCAATTCTTGCGGCGATCTTCACCAAAATTTGGCTGCTTCTCAAAACTTGTTTATCATCAATCTCCATGATTATATTGTATATTTGTCTTGTATTGTCTTGTCATATAGTATTTTGATGTATTTTGGTACTCCCCCATTGCAAGGCCAACTATCATTTAACTGGTTTGAGGTCGCCATTTTTCATGGATAAATCACCACCAATGACCATGGCTGCCATGGCTTTGGTTCTGGGAATTCAGTACCATCCCGTACCCATTTTCTGGTGCTAAAATACGCTTATATTACATGAAACAATTGAGCAATGTGCAAACCCCTGTTGGCTGATGATTATAGGGGGTTATACTACTCAATATATTGGGAATGATCATAATCATTCATGTTAATATTCCATGATTGTAATTCCTGTTAATTTGTCAGTACTTTAAACATTGCTCCATCGAAATTCGCATTTCTTCATGCTAGCTTTGGCAGGAGGCGCACGACAAAGGTTGCGGCTACGCGGAGAGGGTCACCCGTCAGTGGTTCGCGTACATCTCGAAGGAGGTGGGGCCGTGCGGTAAGGTTAGCCATGTTTTCCACTTTGAGACAAGTTGGAGCATAGGCGACCCTTATAACCTCTGGAACTAGGAACACGGCCTTTAGAAGGCCGTGGTGTTTTTGTGATCAACGGGGTGTCATGGATGATGTTTGATGTGGTCGTGCCAATAGGATTTTGGTTGATGTGATTTCAAAGGCGAGAAACCCCTTATTCTGGTGCATAAAATCAAAAACTAGCATTTCGCCTAGGGGAAACTATCATTTTTGATGTTTCTCAGAACTCCCCAACTAATTCGACCTGTAATGGTTTGATATGAATTTAAAGGCCAGAAACCCCTTATTCTGGTGCATAAATCTTTTTTCTCTCACCGGAAAAAAAGAAGGTACTACTTACCCCGCAAGCTCACATGAACGTTAATACATGAACGCATGAGTGGAAAGTTCCAGAGAACTTACAGTAACGTGGCATGACGCATGAGTGGAAAGTTCCAGAGAACTTACAGTAACGCAGCATGACGTATGGGTGGAAAGTTCCAGAGAACTTACAGTAACGTAGCATGACGTACCGTATGAGTGGAAAGTTTCAGAGAACTTACATAGCGTGGCATGACGCATGAGTGGAAAGTTCCAGAGAACTTACAGTAACGTAGCATGACGTATGGGTGGAAAGTTCCAGAGAACTTACATAGCGTGGCATGACGTATGAGTG